>ERZ724520.17-NODE-17-length-104758-cov-32.237710_pt1 | contig 104758 bp, 96 predicted proteins | sample MGYA00376053_ERZ724520 | MGnify/ENA primary metagenome ERZ724520 (study PRJEB28724, sample SAMN07190886) | activated sludge metagenome | isolation source: activated sludge of sewage treatment plant in Hong Hong | place: USA: Christiansburg, Virginia | collected...
CGATGAGCTGTTGAACCTTCTCGGCTGCGTTGTCGGTAAGCGTGATCATGTGTCGTCTCCCAAGGATCGGCGGGCCCGGCGTGGTGCCATGGTAGCGACCAGGTGCCGTGCGGTCACGGGCAGGCTACCGAGTGCGCCGAAAAACTTTGGTCGGTCGCCAACGTGCGGGCCTACCTCGGCGGTGTTTCGGACACGTCCTTCCTGAAGCGGCTCTCGAACCTGTCGGGCCACTACGAGCATCGCTCGCATTCCTCCGGCGGCGATGTCAATGACCTCGACGATCCCGAGGATCTCGAGGATCTCGACGGAGCGGGCCGGTCTGCGACACCCTCAACCAGTGGGTCACCAACTGGCTCGCACCGATCGCTCTGCGGCACTCAGGGGGCTCCGGCGCCTGGTGCGCTCGATGGTGGGCACACCCAGGAGCAACGGCACGCCTCGGTGCGCTCTGGACGGCATGGGAGGCCGCTTGGGCCGGGAGAACTGGCGCCTGGTGGCCGCCGGAGTGGGCTCAGGTACTCCCGGTCGGCGCCCCGGCAGCCCACTCGGCCTCGGTCCGCCGGATCGACGCCAGCTGCGGATCGTCACCGCCCATCAGCGCTCACCCCTCAAATTCCACCGAGCGTCGGTCCAACCAGCGGGGCACCGACCTGCAGTAGCGCTCGAAGTCATCCCCGAACTCCGCAGCCAAGGCATCCTCCTCGACGCGGATCTGAGAGCGGTCGATCGTCAGGACAAATGCAGCCACCGGCAGCACCGCAATGGCAGACCGCCGCAGGATCGCATTCGCAACCAGCAGGCCGGCCATTCCGACGTACATGGGATTCCTCGTCAACCTGTTCGGACCCCCGACGACGAGCGACCTGGCCGCTGCGACATCAACAGGATTAACGCTCGTGCGCTGTCGACGGAACTCCTGAACGCTCCCTGCGAGAAGCCATCCGGAAGCCAACGAGACAACCGCGGCCGCGACAGCGGAAGCCGGCCGCACCGCACGGTGGCGAGCGATGAGATGCTGACTGGTCGCCAGACCCGCACCCAGCAGTGCCGGGGGAATACGGAGTTGGTTCACTTCTTCCTGTTCCTTCCAGACGACAACCCGCTACGGAACCCCACGATAAGTCGATGACGGGTCGCGGATCGACCTCACCCCTGGCCAGCAACTCCACAACGAACCGCTCGAGAAGCGCCACCATCGACGCACCCATGGCCAAATCCGCGCTGACCACAACGGTCGGTGTGGTGACGGACAAGGCTGGAGGGTGAGTCACAGGCGACGACCCGATAGCCACCGCGTCGAGCCGATCTGAGATCAGCCAGTTCGCGTCGCAGCTGTCCACCGACACGCTGCGGGTTGTCAGTGAGCGCCCCCCAACATGAACTCGACGACCGCAGCGGCCATCGACTCCGGAAGCCGGTTGAGCCGGCGCTTCGCCGACTTGGTGACCTGCAACCCGTATCCTGCGTCGTCTCGGGTCACTTCAACGGGTACTGCGCCCGAAGTTCCTCGCCCGTCACGACATCGCCAGACCCGACCTCACGCCGAGACTGCTCGAGTTGAGCCATCGCCTCCGGGTCGGACAACAGATCGAGGGTGTCCTCGAGAGCGTCGAGTTCCCCCTGGCTGACCAACACTGCGGTTGCGCGTCCGTTCCGGGTGACGATGATCCGATCGTGGGTTCGATCGACCCGATCAACCATCTCAGAAAACCAGGACTTCACAACGGCAAGCGGCAGCGTCTCCGACAGAGTCACAATTCTGGCCAGGAGGGACTGGCGCCGCACCGTCTGGACGTTGCCGCCACGCCCGCCTGCGGGTGACCGGCCCGGTCGGCCTGCTCACGTCCGTCTGGTCGAGACCTACCCGGGAAATGCGTCCTCATCGGCATAGGGGAACCATTCGGGGTCGGGTCGGGCCTCCGGCGCGATCATCACCATCTTCGAGCGGCGAAACTGTTCCAGGCCCTCGATGCCCAACTCGCGTCCGCTTCCAGTGAGCTTGCGACCGCCGAAGGCGACGGCGTCGTTGTCGTTCAGCGGTGTGTTCACCCAGACAATGCCGGTTTCCAGTTCGTGCACCGCCCGGAAGGCCTCGGCAAGGTCCTCGGTATAGATGTTGGCCCCCAGCCCCACCTCGGAATCGTTGGCCAGTGCAATCGCCTCGTCCAGGCTGCTCACCCGGCACACGGGCGCCAGCGGCCCGAAGGTCTCGCCGTGCATCAGGTCCATCTCGTGGGTCACCTCCAACACGGTCGGCTCGTAGAACCAGCCGGTGGGCAACGCCTCGGGCCGCTTGCCGCCGCACAGCACGGCGGCGCCCTGTTCAACCGCTCGGGCCACGATGGCCTCCACACGTTGCCGCTCACGCTCGGACGCCATCGGGCCCAGGTCCACCCGCTCGAGCCCACTGCCCAGCCGCAGCGATCGAGCTTCGATGACCAGGCCCTCGACGAACTCGTCGAAAACGTCATCGTGCACATAGAACCGCTCGGCCGAGGTGCACACCTGTCCACAGTTGAGGAAGGCCGCAAAGGCCGCACCACGGGCCACCATGTCGATGGGAGCCGACGGCATCACGATGAACGGATCGTTGCCTGACGCCTCGATCAGCACCGGCTTGAAGCGCTCCGCGGCGGTTCGGGCAACGGCCTGGGCGGCCTTGACACTGCCCGTGAACGCAACCGCATGGGTGTCGGGGTGACCGACGAGCGCCGCCCCCACCTCGGCACCTCCGGTGAGCACCTGCACCAAACCCGGCGGAAGCACCGAAAACGCCTCCATCAGGGCCAGCAGCGTCATGGGCGTCAGTTCGGATGGCTTGACGATCACGGCGTTGCCCGCAGCCAACGACGCGGCGGCCTGCCAGCCGAACAACAACACCGGAAAGTTGAATGGCACGATTGAAACCACCGTGCCCAACGGTTCCTTCAGGGTCAGGTGGGTCTGCCCCGGCAGCGCAGCACCGGCCACCCTGCCTTGATCGTGGCGGGCCAACTCGGCGTAGTAGCGAAGGGACGATGCCGACGTTCCGCCCTCCCAGTTGGACTCCACAAAGGGCTTGCCCATCTCGCGGGTCATCACCTCGCCCGCCAAGGGGGCAACCTCGGCCAGTGCGGTGGCCACCTCGTGCAATGCCTCGGTGCGTTCCAATGCACTGAGCGCCCACCAGGCCCGTTGGGCCCGCATCGCGGCAGCAACGGCGGTGTCGATCTCGGCGGTCGTTGCCTCGGCAAAGACGGCGCAGATCTGCTCGGTGGCCGGATCGATCACCGGCGTCGTCGGTCCCTCACCCGCCACCAGAACCCCATCGATGAAGTGCTGCCCCGACAGGTTGGCCATCAACACCGTGACGTCGCTGCTCATCTGTATCCCCCGGTCGTGCTGAGGGGAGGAGGTTATGCGGTGGGTGGAGGCCTGGGTCGGGCCTACGCGCCGATCGACACCTGTTCGGTTTGGGGGACGTCGAGCACGACACAGCAGGGTTGGCGGGCGGTTCGATCGTGAAAGTCGACGGGGACGTCATCACCGCGCGCCTCGAGCAGCCCTTCGATGAGGCCGCGGTGCAGCGAGCACACCAACTCTGGGTTGGCCTCGGCCAGCTCGGAGAACGGGCAATGCCCGAACCAAATCCAGCTTGCATCGTCCTCGGCCGCCACGACTTCGGGGTCGAATCCCCAGTCGCTCAGCAGCGCCTTGGTGGCCTCCAGGGCGTCACCGTGCCGGCCCGACGCCAGCGTGCGTCCATGAGACCGACCGACCTCGGCGGCATCCTCGCCCGACAGGCCCGCCTCGGATGCCAGCGCCAGCAGCATGCCCGCAATCGCCGGATACACCGGCGGTTCCAAACCCAGGCTGGGGGCGTCCGCGGCCAGGGAGTACAGGTGCTGAGGACGGCCCACGCCACCGCTGGTTCGAGGTCGCACCTGCAACAATCCGAGCTCGCGCATGCGTTCCAGGTGGGGGCGCACCGTATTGGGGTGCAGATCGAGCAGCTTGGCCACGTCCGAGGTGGAGCGGGGTGACGGCGAACGCGCCAGCTCCAGATAGATGGCGTATCGGGTGTTGTCGCCGAGCGCTTTGAACATCGCCAATTGGTCGGACTTCACGACTCCAGTTTACACGGCCACCGCCAGTAGAATGTGGTCATGGCGACTCCGGCCCCTCTCCCAGCGCCCTCCGAAGACGAGGTTATGGCCATGCTCACCCACGTGATCGACCCGGAGTTGGGGGCCGACATCGTTGAGCTCGGCATGGCGCGTGACGTGGTGGTCGCATCACCGGAGCAGCTCCCCAAGCGGGTGTCACGCATCGTGTTGAGCCGCACCGACAGCGGGCCCGACCGGGGTTCGGGTGGCACGTCCGATGGTGCGGTGGTCGTGGTCACACTGGCGCTCACCACAGCCGGTTGTCCCCTTCGGGCGCAGCTGCGCAGGGACATCATCGAACGGGTCGGTTCGCTGCCCGGGGTCGCCGAGGTGCGCATCAACTGGGCGGAGATGACCCAGGACGAGAAGGCTGCCGCCATGGCCATCGCCCGCAAGCGGGCCGTCGAGCGGGCACCGGACGACCTGTTTGGCGAGCAGACCCGGGCCATCCTGGTGGCCTCGGGCAAGGGCGGTGTCGGCAAGTCGTCGGTGACCGCAAACCTGGCCGTCGCCCTGGCCGGACGAGGCTTCACCGTCGGTGTGGTCGATGCGGACATCTGGGGGTTTTCCATTCCTCGGATGCTGGGCATCGATGGACGCCTCGAGGCCGCCGAGGATGCCGCACCCACCGGCGGCGACAACCACGACAGCGAGGTTTCCTCGTCCGCCAAGATCCGGCCACACGGCATTTCAATCCCCGGCATTTCCAGCCCCGGTGTGGGATCGTCGCCGGGCAGCATCGAGGCGGTCTCGATGGGGTTCCTGGTGGACGACGAATCGGTGGCCTTGATGTGGCGCGGGCTGATGTTGCAACGAGCCGTGCAGCACTTCTTGGAGGACGTCGCCTGGGGCGACCTGGACTACCTGCTGGTGGACCTGCCTCCAGGTACCGGCGATGTGCAGATGGGCCTGGCCCGACTGCTGCCTCGTGCCGAACTGCTCGTGGTGACCACCCCATCGGTGGCGGCAAGCAGGGTGGCCCGCCGGGCCGTGTCGATGGCTCGCAAGAACTATCTGCGCGTGATCGGGGTGGTGGAAAACCTGTCGCACTACGTGGCCCCCGACGGGTCGGTCCACGAGATCTTCGGGTCGGGTGGCGGCGACTATCTGGCCCACGAGGCAGGCGTCCCCCTCCTGGGGAAGATCCCCATCGAGCAGGCGGTGGCCACCGGCGGCGACGACGGCAAGCCCGTCGCGCTGCAACTCGGCGCCACCCGCCCGGGCTCCGGCAACGACCCCGCAATCGGGCCGGGACCGGCAGCACTGGCGTTCGGTGCCCTGGCCCGGCTCATTGCCACCGAGGTGTCACCCCCCATCGAGATGACGGGCTGCACCGCCCACATTGCCCAGCCCGTCCCCAGCGAGACCGCCGTTCAGATCGGCTGACGCCGAGACCCGGTCAGTCCAACGGGGCGGCGGTTTCCGCATCGAAGCGGCTGCCATCGGGCAGCCGAATCACCAGGCGCTTGCCCTCGGTGATGAGTTCCGGCGTCACGGCCGTCGGGTCATCACGCCCATCCAACGCCACCAAGGCTTCGGTGGCGGTTGTAAACCGGTTCAACCAGTGCATGGTGACCACGGTTGGGAAGATCATGGTGATCGTGCCCGCGGCCGCCTCCGCCAAAGCCTGCGCCGGTGCCACCCAACGGGTCGACACCAGCTCGACATCGTCATGCAACGCCACCTGGCGGGGCGGCGCCAACGCCACGTAGAAGCGCGTGTCGTATCGGCGGTTGGCACCCAGCGGGGTGGTCCAGCGCGACAAGGGCATCAGCCGGTCGACCTGCAACACCAGGTCTTCGGCCACGCACAGCTGACCCATGTTGGCCGAGCCCGAGTCGATCAACTCACGCCACGACGGGGTGCTCGACGGGGCCGCTCCGGGAATCAGCCCGTCGATCAGCCGAGCCGCCTCGGGTTCCTGCAGCGACACGGTGTGCTCTTGATGGCTGCGTCGGGCCAGCAGCAACCCTGCCTCTTCGAACGCCTCCCGAACCGCTGCCACCCTCGGGGCCAGTTCCCAACCGGGCCGCAGCGACGCATGGGCGATCCGAGGCTGGACGACGGGATCGTCGTCGGGGTCCACCGCACCCCCCGGAAACACGTAGGCCCCGCCCACGAAGTCCGAGTCGAGGTTGCGGCGCATCATCAGCACCTCGAGGCCGGGCCCCGGAGTGCCGGTGGGTTCGGTTCCATCACTGTCCCGCAGCAGCACGACGGTGGCCGCATCCAGCACGGGCACCGACTCCGGGTTCTCTGCAATCATTCCGACAGGCACGGGCGACCACGCTACTCGCAGCACTCACGTCCCATGCCTCCCCCACCGAATCCACAACTAACCTGCCGCGCGTGCATCCGCCCTCGATCGATCGCCTGGCCCGGGCCCATGCCGGCTCCGGGTTGCCCCACCCAACCCTGGTGGGGCTGGCCCGCCGGGTGGTGGCCGAGGTGCCCGCCGACCAGGTCGAGGGGGTCCTCGACTCGGCCGTCGCCAAGCGGGTGGCCCTTGAGGCCCGGGAGGTGATCAACGGCACCGGCGTGTTGCTGCACACCAACCTTGGGCGGTCCCCGGTGTCGGCGTCGGGCAACGACCGATACACCAACCTGGAGTTCAGCCTGGCCGACGGTGGGCGCGGCCCCCGGGCTGCGGCGGTGACCGACCTGGCCACCATGCTCACCGGCGCCGAGGCCGCACTGGTGGTCAACAACTGCGCCGCGGCTGTCATGTTGGCGTTGGCCACGCTGGCCAACGAACGGGGCGTCATCGTCAGTCGCGGCGAACTGGTGGAGATCGGCGGGGGGTTTCGGGTTCCGGACGTGCTGGCCCAGTCGGGCGCCACGCTGGTGGAGGTGGGCACCACCAACCGAACCAACGTGGGCGACCTCGTCACGGCCCTAGAGCCCAACGGTGGTGCGGCCGATCCGCCGGTGGCCATGGTGCTCAAGGTTCATCAGTCCAACTACCGCATCATCGGCTTCACCGAATCGGTCTCGGTGGCCCAGGCGAGAGAGGCGGCGCCGGACGAGGTGGTGGTGATGGCCGATCTCGGCTCTGGTCTGCTGGACGCGCGGTGCCAGTGGTTGGCCGGGGGGCCTCCATCCTGGCTGGGCGACGAGCCCGGGGTCGCCCAGGTCCTTGCGGACGGGGCCGATCTGGTGGCCGTGAGCGGCGACAAGCTGATGGGCGGGCCCCAGGCAGGGTTGCTGGTGGGCCGTGCCGACCTCGTGGATCGCTGCGCCCGCCACCCACTGATGCGGGCCGTTCGTTGCGGCGGCGGCACGCTGAGGATGCTCGAACGCACCCTCACGGCCTACGCCAACCGCGACCTGGACGGATTGCCGTTCTGGTCCTTGGCCACCACCACCTGCGATGCCCTGCGGCAACGCGGAGCCTCGATCCTGACCCAACTCCCCAACGACCGGTCCGTCGAGATGATCGACACGGTGGCCACCACCGGTGGCGGAACCCTGCCGGGCGCCGACATCGCGTCCGTCGGCCTGGCGCTACCGGGTGACCGCGTGGCCGCCTTGCGGGCGTCCGAGCCACCGGTGATCGCTCGGGCGGCCGAGGGAACCACCGTGATCGACCTGCGCACTGTTTTTTCCGACCAGGACGCTCCTGTTACGGCTGCGCTGACCCGGCTGCTCGACCGCACGCGGGCATGAACGCCGGCAACCGGACCACCACGGCCTCCGGCACAGGCCCGGACACACCATGACGGTGCTCGGCACGGCAGGCCACGTCGACCACGGAAAGTCCACCCTGGTACGCGCCCTCACCGGCGTCGATCCAGACACGCTCGCCGCCGAGCGGGAGCGCGGGCTGACGATCGATCTGGGCTTCGCCGTGGCCCCGCTGCCATCGGGTCACCGGGTGCATCTGGTCGACGTTCCCGGCCACGTCAGGTTTCTGAAGAACATGCTGGCCGGCGCCGGCGCTGTGTCCGGGGCGATCTTCGTGGTCGATGCGCTGGAGGGCCCTCGGGCACAGAGCATCGAGCACTTGCGGCTCCTCGAACTACTCGGCGTGCATGAAGGTGTGGTGGTCATCACGAAGGCCGACCTCGTCAGCGCCGACCGACTCGATGATGCAACCTTGGAAACCCTCGTGCTGCTCGAGGGCTCACCGCTCGCCGACGCCGACCCCATCGTCGTCGACTCGGTGTCGGGGCGGGGTCTGGACACGCTGCGCCAGGCCTTGGACGCCCTCGTCGAGCGGATTGAGAAGGGCAACCAGGCCGGCCGAGCCGGCGCCGGCCGAACCCGACTCTGGGTGGACCGGGCATTCACGGCCGCCGGGGCGGGCACCGTCGTCGCCGGGTCACTTACCGGGACGGCACTCGAGGTGGGTGACACGATCGAGCTGCAACCCGGTGGAGGGACGGCACGCATCCGCGAGCTCCACTCCGATCATGCAGCGGTTGACCGGGCCGATCCGGGTAACCGCTACGCCATGGCACTCAGCGGAGTTGCCCGCAGCCAGGTCGGACGCGGCATCGCGGTGGTGAGGCCCGATGACTGGTGGCCAACGACCATGGTGGACGCTTCGGTCAGCGTGCTGGGCGACCTCGACCATGAGCTGTCCCGCCGCGGAGCCCACGTGCTGCACCTGGGCTCCGGCGAGTGGCCGGTACGCGTGCGGGTGCTCGGCTCCGACGCAATCGAACCGGGTGACCAAGGGTTCCTTCGCCTCCACCTGCCTCGGCCGCTTCCGCTGGCACCCGGCGACCACTACGTACTGCGTGAGAGTGGCCGTGGCGAGACGATGGGCGGCGGCACCATTTTGGAGGTGGACCCACAGCGGCGCGCAGCGGTGGCCCTCCCCAGCGCCGATCCTCAACGGGTGATCTCCGACCGAGGCTGGGTGAGCTCCCGGGACTTTCGTCGACTGACCGGCTGCGACCGTGCACCCGACCTCGGCGACTGGCTGGTGGACATCGATGTCCGCGTGGAGGCCGAGCGTGCACTGGTTGCCCGGGTGGAGTCGGCAGGAGCCGTCGGGCTGGCGCTGGCCGAACTCTCCGGGCACGACCGGGTGTTGGCCGATTCGCTGGGCCGGAACGGCGACCACCTCGAAGTGCGTGACGATCGCCTGGTGCTCCCGGGCACCGTGCTGCATCACCCATGGCTCGACGAGGTGGCGGCCGGGGGGTTCGATCCACCTCCCCCATCGGGCATCGACCCGGCTGCCCTGCGCAGCTGGGTGGCCGACGGACGACTCGTCAAGGTGGGCGAGGTGTGGTGGTCGGCCGAAGCGATCGGCGAGGCGGCCCGCCGCCTTGCCACCGAACTCTCCGCCCATCCAGACGGCATCACCGTGGCCGAGGTGCGCGATGCGCTCGACAGCTCCCGCAAACCCACCCTGGCGCTGTTGGGCCTGTTCGACGAACGTGGCCTCACCCGACGACGTGACGATCTACGCATTCGTGGGCCCCGCCTCGACGCGGTTGCCAACGGGCACCCCATCAACACCTAAATCGCCGGCGGCGGCCCCACCGGCGTCAGCTGGCGGCCAATTGACGCTCCATCATCGACTTGCGCTCAGACTCACTGAGTCCACCCCAGATTCCATGCGACTCGCGAATTTCCATCGCATAGCTCAGGCAATCGGATCGAACCGGACAAATCCCACAAATAGCCTTGGCACGACGTTCCCGCTCGAGACGATCGTGCTTGCGCTCCGACTGACTCGGTGGAAAGAAAACCTCGGACTGTGGACCACGACAGGCGGCCTGCAACTGCCAGGCAACCGGCGACAACTGAATGCTCACGCTCTTCCCCCGATGAGCTCGCTGGTGATTAGGCTTACGACTGTAGGTAAGCCGACCCGTCGTCCGAAAGTCAACAGGCAAAGAATCAACGATTTCGGCCACCCCGGGCCAAAGCGGTCGCCGGTCATGGGGCGGCCCGCCCGCACCACCAGCCCCGGATCAGCGCTTGCGCATCTCCCGGTAGTCCTTGGCGCCGCCCGCTTCCGGCTCCACCTCCAACAGCAGGCCGTCCACCTCGACCACCCGGGCTCGATCCCCTACCGCCAGCGGGGTGGAGCGGTTGGCCCGGGCCTTCCACAGCGCGCCCTGAACCCGAACGGTGCCCTCGGGATCCACGGCCTCGGTCACATCCCCCAGTTCGCCCACCATCCAGGTGCGTCCGATGGTGGGCGTGCCAAAGCGGGCCCGCACCATCGAGGGCATGCCCGAGAACATGACCGACGCCATTCCCACGATGCCGACCGCCACGGCGATCCACGGGAACGGGACACCATCAAACAGGGTGAGCGAGCCGATCGTGAAGCCGACCATGCCCACGCCCGCCCAGAACCGCGGGATGCCGGTTTGCACGTCGACGGCAAAGGCCACCGTCGATGCCACCAACAACGCCACCGCCCAGTTGCGCACCGGCAACACCCCAAGGCCGTATCCGCCCAGCAGCAACGCGACGGCACCCACCACGCCGGCCACCCCGACCCCGGCCGTAAAGAACTCAAACAACAACAGGCCCAACCCGATCACAAAGGCCAGGTACGCGACTGCCGGGCTGGCCGCGGTGTGCAGCAACTGACTGGGCAGGTCCAGCTTGACGAAACGCACCTTGGTCACCGGCACTCGTTGTTGCTTGCCGTCAACCGTCTCCACCTTGGTGTCGAACCAGTCCAGGCGGCCAAGCGCGTCCACCAACACCGGCGCCGTCGAGTCGACCAGGCCCGCCTTCTGGGCCTCCTCCGCCCCGATGGGCGTGTCCAGCAACGCAGGGTCCGATGGCAGGAGGTTCCCGAACTCGTCGGGGTCCAGCCGCTGGGTGCGGTCGAAGCGCAACGTGGAGCCCGGAGCCTGGGATGCACTGGGACTGAGGGTGACCAGCTCGGCTGCCCCACCGTTGGCCTCCGAGCCACTGGGGCCGACCCATACGGCCAGCTTCTTCGAGAACCGGTCGAGCCGACGGGCCAGGTTGGTGAACTCTGCGTCGGAGAGCACCACTCCGGGGCTGTCGATCTGCAACACCACCCCCACAAAATCCTCCCGTCCCAGCGCCTCGTCCAGACGATCGATAATGCTGTCCGCCACCAACGGATCGATCAGACCGGTGACCGTCACCAACGTGACACAGCCGGCCTTGCCACAGTCCTGACTCGGGGATGCCTGCGACGGCGTCAGCTGCGTGATCTGCGACGACGGCGCCGCCTGCGTTGTCTGCGAGGCGCCGGCGGTCGAGGCCCCCACCAGCCCCACGAGCGCGGCCAACGACCCCACCACCAACGCTGCACCCACCACGACGCGGACGGCCCGGCGGGGCTCAAAGACTGGTTGAACTAGTGTGCCCACAGGCAGGCCTCCGAGGGGAGAACGTGGATTCGACGCAGTTCTTCGCTGCATCCCGACTCATCATCGTTGCTGGCAAGGGTGGCGTCGGCAAGACGACGGCCAGCGCTGCCCTGGCGGTTGCCGCCGCCCGGAGCGGCCTGTCAGTGCTTTTGGTGGAGTTGGAGGGCAAAACCGGGCTCTCGCGCCTCTTGGGTTGCGAACCCCTTGGTTACGAACCCGTCCAGGTACCGCTGCCCGGTGAGGTTACGGGTTCGCTGACCGCAAGGCTGATCACTCCCGACGAGGCACTGCTTGACTACCTTGCCGACCATGGGCTGAAACGGGTGGGCAGGGCCATGGTGAGTTCGGGCATTCTCGAGATCGTCTCGACCTCCACCCCCGGCATTCGCGACCTGCTGGTGCTGGGCAAGATTCGCCAACTGGAAACCGAGGGGGCCGCCGACCTGATCATCCTCGATGCTCCCGCAGCCGGTCACGCCATCACGTTCCTGCGCAGCGCCACCGGCATTGCCGAGGCGGCCACCAGTGGGGCGTTGCACAGCCAGGCCACCGAGGCCCTCGCCATGCTGGGCGACCCCACCCGCACCCGGGTCATGCTGGCGACGCTGCCGGAGGAGACCCCCATCAACGAACTGATCGACACCGCGTACAGCCTGGAGGAGGACGTGGGCGTGATGCTCGGTCCGGTCATCATCAACGGCACGTGGCCGCCTCTGCCAGGGCTGGAGACGGACGTTGAGCAGGCAGCCAAAGCTGCCGACGTGTCCCTCACCGACGACGAGGTCGTCTCGCTGGGTTCGGCAGGGGCCTACCGGACCGAACGCTGCGACATGCAACAGGGTCAACTGGCTCGCCTCGCACGGGAACTGCCACTCACCACCCTCAACCTGGACTTCGTGTTCACCAACGAACTCGACCAGAGCGATCTCACCCGGTTGGCAGACGAGCTCCTGGCCGGAATCGATGCCCTCGACCCAGCCCTGACCGACTGAGAGCAGGCGCCATGAGCCCCACCAAGTCGGTGCCTGACGGCCCCCCTCCCCACGACCCGGCCGACCCGGCAGACATGACCCAACTGGTGGACACCGCCGAGGTGATCATCTGTTGCGGATCGGGAGGCGTGGGCAAGACCACCACCGCCGCCGTGATCGGGCTCGCCGCTGCGGAACGGGGACGCCGGGTCGCCGTGGTCACCATCGACCCGGCCCGCCGCCTGGCCGATGCGCTGGGTCTTGACCACATCGGGGCTGAACCGGCCCGTATCACCGGCCAATGGCCCGGCGAACTGTGGGCGCTCATGTTGGACGCCAAGTCCACCTTCGACTCGCTGGTGACCCGCTACGCGGCGGATGAGGATCAGGCAAACCGAATACTGGTCAATCCCTTTTATCGCAACATCTCAGGCACCCTCTCGGGCACCCAGGAGTACATGGCATCCGAGAAGCTCTACGAGTTGCATCGCAACGAGGCCTTCGACCTTGTGGTCGTCGACACTCCACCCACACGCAATGCACTCGACTTTCTGGAAGCACCGGAGCGACTCTCACGGTTCCTCAATCACCGGCTGTACCGGGTGGTCACCGCTCCCAGTCGCGGCTTGCTGAAGATGTTCAATGCCGCCACCGCCGCCCTGCTGCGCCAGGTGGGCAAAGTGGTTGGCTCCGAAGTGATCAGCGATGCCGTGGCGTTCTTTCAGGCCTTCGAGGGCATGGAGGAGGGCTTCAGGCTTCGGGCCAACGCGGTGACCGAGCTGTTCGCCGACCCGAGGTGTGCCTTCGTACTGATCACCGCTCCCCGGGAGGACTCAGTGGCCGAGGCCCGCTACTTCGCACATCGGCTGCTCGATGACGGCATCAACATCAAAGCGTTGATCGTCAACCGCATGCACCCCCCGTTCGGCGAAGCCGACCCGGCGGCCGACGAGGCCGCGCTGACGGCGTTGCAGCACTCGCCGGGCGGCGAGGCAATGATCGACTACCACCGTGCGCGCTGCGACCTCCGGCGACTCGCTCGGGAGGAACGCTCCAACCTGGCCGAACTCACCGCCCAGGTGGGCTCGGCGGCGGTGGTGTACGTCCCCTCGCTTGCAACCGACGTACACGACGTCGAAGGGCTCAAGCGGGTTGGCCGATCGCTGCTGAGCAGCGATCCGTCCTGAGGCCCCACGGCTCTTCAACCCAACCGGGTCAGCCCTGCTCACCCGACTTCAACGACAGTCGGGCCTCGTCCACGCTGCCCACCACCGACACGATCTTGTCGAAACCGGTGGTTTGCAGCAGGCGCACCAGCGTGCTTCGGTTACACGACACCACGATGTCTCCGCCCGCATCTCGGGTGCGACGTATTCCCCCCGCCAGCGCTCCGAGCCCGGCAGAGTCCATAAACGGCACTCCCGACAGGTCGATGATGACGTTGCCCTTCGTGGCGGCTTCGGTCAGCCGCTCTCGAAAGGCAGGCACGGTATAGGCATCCAGGTCGCCAACCGGTTGACACACCGTGACCCCATCTGCGTGTTCGATCTCGATCTCCAACGATCCACTCCCCCCACATGAGCGTCACCGACGAAAGCTGCTCAGACACGATGACGTTTCGAGACTCTAGATCGTCGGCCACCAATCGGGTAGCCCCCCGGCGACAGCTCACTACTCCAGCCTCACCCCACACACGTCGAAACCCAACAGGTTCATCGGAGCCCCACACTCCAGCCTCACTCCACACACGTCGAAACGCAACAGGTTCATCGGAGACTCGGGCTGCACTACGATGGGTGGTCGTGGAGTACGTGCTGGTCGCGACCGATTCCGATGCCCTCGCCGACGATGTGGACGCCACCCTGGGCGACGACCGCTGTGAGGTCGGTCGGGTCAACAGCGGGGCGGAGGTGTTCGGTGCGGTGCGGGAGCGCCAACCCGACCTGGTGGTGCTCGACCTGCAGATCGGCAACATGGGTGGCATGGCCACCTCGTTGCACCTGCGCAACGAGGAGGGCGGCCGGCGGTTGGCTCCCCAGCGGATCCTTCTCCTGCTCGACCGGGGCGCCGACGTGTTCCTGGCCGGGCAGTCCGAGGCGGACGGCTGGATGATTAAGCCGATCGACTCATTCCGCCTCCGTCGGGCCGCAGCGGCTGTTGCGGCCGGGCGAGGCTGGTTCGAACACGCCGACGGCACCATCGACGAGGGCGAACCCGCCGTCTGAGCTGATCTCGACACCGGCGGCCACACGCAACCGTGCCGCCGTTCCCCCACCTCTCTTTCGTGACCGGCCCGAGCTGAGCCAAGCCCCTCAGGTGAGACCGAGCCGCTCGGAGAGGTCGCTGCGGAACACCCCGCGGGGATCCACCGACGCCCGCACCTCTCGCCAATCGTCCAGCCTCGGGTACATCACCGGGAGCAGCTCCGGTCTCATGCGGGCATCCTTGGCCAGGTAGATCCGACCTCCCGCCTCGGCAACCTGCTCGTCGAGTCGATCCAACAGCCGGGGCAGGTCCGGGTCGCCCACCGGCACATCCACTGCCAAGGTCCATCCGGCCGTCGGAAAGGACAGCGGCGCCTGGTTGCCCGGCCCCAAACGCTTCAGCACGGTCAGAAACGACCGGCCCCCGGTTTGGGTGAACTGGCGCATGATCCCCGCCAAAACGTCGGTGGCGGTGTCGGGCACCACGCACTGCCACTGCAGGAACCCGTTGGGCCCGTAGATGCGGTTCCAGGACCCCAGCAGGTCCAATGGGTGAAAGAAGGTTGGGATCGAGTTGATGACCTGCTTGGGACGCCTGGGGGCCTTGCGGTACCACACCTCATTGAACGCCCGAATGGACACCGGGTTGAGCACCACCGGCGGCGGGGTCACCGGCACGTCCACCGGCAGCCCGGGGTCGAACGCGAACGGCCGATCTGACCATCGGCGGGGCAGCTCCTCGGGACGGGCAAACCGTCCCGAGGTGATCACCGAACGTCCGGCGCCGGCACCGCCGGCGGCAAGGTCCAACCACGCAACCGTGTACTCGGCCTCGCGGTCCAGTTCGATCAGGCGGGCAATCGAGTCGCTCAAGTTGGTGGTGCGCTCGGCCAAGACCACCAGGCGCGACGAGGTGATCGGCTGGGCCTGAAATGTGACCTCCTCGATGACCCCGGTCAATCCCATGCCACCAACCGTGGCCCAGTACAAGGACGCCTCCGCGTGAGGACCGATGACCCGTCGTTCGCCGTCGGCGGTGCGTAAGACCATCGAGGTGACGTGCGACCCAAACGACCCATGCCGATGATGGTTCTTGCCGTGGATATCAGCGGCGATGGCCCCGCCCAGGGTGACAAACCGCGTGCCCGGGGTGACCGGCACGAAGTAGCCCCGTGGCACCAAAACCCGCAACACGGTGTCGATGCTGGTGCCGGCCCGGACCCTGCACTCGCCCGTCTCGACGTCGAGTTCAACGTCGGTCAGACCGGTCAGGTCCACCACTCGGCCCCCCGCCCGCTGGGCAGCGTCGCCATAGGAGCGTCCCAGCCCGCGGGCCACCATGCCCCGCGCGGGCGGGTCGGCCAACGCCGCGGTCAACTCGGCCGCCGAGGCCGGTGCCAACACCTCGGCTCGGGTGGGGCTGGTTCGGCCCCAGCCGCTCAGCAGCGCAGTGCGCTGCGGTTCAGGAAAAGAATACGCCCGCGCCATACACACCCATCCATACCAGCGACAGCACCAGCATCTGACGATCACGAACCAACACGTACTCCGGCTCGGCCGCCTCGCCCCGATCGACGATCAGCACGAATCGCAGCACCGCTGCGGCGAACGGCGCCAGGGACACCTTGAACAGCACATCCCCGGCACCACCCTGCGTGGCGATCGCCGAGTCGAATGCCCAGAGGGCATATCCGGCCAACGCCAGGGATGCCGCGATCACCTCAACCGAGCGCAGGTATCCGGAGGTGTACTCGGTCAGCACAGGCCGGGTGGCACCCGTGTCGCCCAGGTGCGCCAGTTCGGACGAACGCTTGCCGGTCACCATCAGCAGCGCACCGGCGGACACCACCACGAAAAACCAGGGCGAGATGGGCACATCGGCCGCAACGGCGCCGGCTACGGCCCGCACAACGAAACCGGCAGCGACCGCCACCAGCTCGATCACCGCAAGGTGTTTCAGCCACAGCGAGTACGACGTGGTCAGCACCACGTAACCCAAGACGACCCACACCAGGTGTGGCCTGAGCAGCGATACAGCGATGGCTCCGGCCAACGTGGCCAGTCCCCACACAATGCCGACACCCACCGGAACAGCACCCGAGGCGAAGGGACGATGCCGCTTACGGGGGTGGACCCGATCCTGCTCGAGATCACGCAGGTCGTTGAGCACATAGGTGGCGCCTGCGGCCAGGCTGAACGCAACGAACGCAATCACCACGTCGATCACGCCCTCGACGCTGCCCAACACCCCCGCGCCCAGCGGGGCCGCCAGCACCAACAGGTTCTTGGTCCATTGTTGGGGTCGCAGCGACCGGATCAGACCGACGAGCAGCGAAGTTGGTCGCTCGCTCACCGCTTCGAGATCTTGCGCCAGATCGGTCCGGGCATGACCGAGAGCACACCGAAGACACCCTGAAGCGGCGCCGGAGCCCAGATCACCCTGCGGCCCCTGAGCAGACCCACCACGGCGGCCTCGGCCACCTCATCCGGGTCGGCGCTGAAGGGTTGCTCCTCCATGCCTTCGGTCATCCGGGTGCGAACGAAGCCCGGACGCAGAACCGACACTCGCACCCCCGTGCCCTCAAGGTCGTCGGACAGACCCCGTCCGAACGCGTCCAACCCCGCCTTGGTGGAGCCATACAGATAGTTCGAGGCCCGAGGGCGAACCGCAGCCACCGACGAGATCATCAGCATGCGTCCGTGTCCCTGGCTGCGTAGCTGAGCTGCTGCGGCCAGACTGGCCGATACCGCCCCGGCAAAATTCACGTCGACCAGTGCCGCGGCGCCGACCGGATCGTTCACCAACGACCCCTGATCGCCGAGCTGACCATGGGCCACCATCACCAGGTCGAGGTCTCCGACGGCCTCGACGGCCTTGGCCACCACGGCCTCGTGCTGGTCGTGCCTGACGGCGTCGAACTCCACGACGTGCACCGTGAGGCCTGCGCCTTCCAGCTCGGCCCGGGCTTCGGCCACCCGGGCGGAGTTGGGATCGCGCACCGCAACGACCACCTGCCGCAAACGGCCGACGCTCAGTTTGTTGGCGATGGCCAGCGCGATCTCCGAGGTGCCGCCGAAGATCAGGGCGGTGCGCGGCTCGGCGTGGGCGTCTTCCAAGGCGGGTTCCTTCGTCTCAAGCACCCGATCAACGGGGGATCGGCCCAACAAACCCTACCGGAGGTTCGCAGATTGACCGGTTACCCGGCGTTGCCACCCGAGCTGGCCTTCCCTGCCCGACCCTGATGCACCTCGGAAGCCATGGAACCCGAGCCCCAAACCAAACGCATTGTCGTGATCAGCCGATCCAGCGTTAGCATGTGGCCCTACTCCGGGGAGTAGCGCAGCTTGGTTAGCGCGCCACGTTCGGGACGTGGAGGCCGGGAGTTCAAATCTCCCCTCCCCGACTGCGTCGAGCTTCAGGGAGTCACCGGCGGGTGACCCCTGAGGCTCGCAGCCCGCCTTCGGATCCAAGTGCTGTACTGAGGCCCATGGAACTCGCTGAGGTTCAGACCCTGATGGATCGCCTGTATGGCGACGCGGACCGCGAGCGCGGAGTACCCGCCACGGTGGCGTGGCTCTGTGAGGAGCTGGGTGAGCTGGCTCAGGCGGTGCGCAAGGGCACCCGGGCCCAGCAGGTGCACGAGTTCGGTGATGTACTGGCCTGGCTGGCGTCGCTGGCCAACCAATGCGGCATCACGCTGGACGAAGCCATGGAGCGCTACGTCAACGACCCGCCGGTGTAATCGGCACAAGTCCGGTTGGGAGCGTTCCTCAGGCGAAACGACCCCGCTCGATGAGCGCCTCGGCGATCTGGATGGTGTTCAGCGCAGCCCCCTTGCGCAGGTTGTCACCGACCACGAACATCGCCAGGCCGTGCTCAACGGTGGGGTCAACCCTGATGCGGCCGACCAGCGACGGGTCGCGTCCGGCCGCATCCAACGGCGTTGGCAGGTCGCTCAGCTCAACCCCGGGGGCGTTCGACAGCAACCCGGTGGCCCGATCGGGGCTGATCGGACGGGCAAAACGGGCGTTGATCGAAAGCGCATGCCCGGTGAAGACAGGGACCCGGACGCAGGTTGGCGACACGACCAGGTCGTCAATACCCAAGATCTTGCGACTCTCGTCACGCAGCTTCTGGTCCTCGTCGGTCTCACCCGAGCCGTCATCCACAAACGACCCACACCGGGGCACCACGTTGAACGCGATGGGTGCGGGAAATGCTTTCGGGGTGAGCCCGTCGGCCAACGAGCCGTCCTCGGTCAGCCCGACACGTCCAGCCCCCAGCTGGGTCACCTGTGAGTCCAGTTCCTCCACCCCGGCCAATCCGGCCCCGGAGATGGCCTGGTAGCTGCTGACGACCAGGTGGGTCAGCTTGGCCTCGGCGTGCAGTGGGCCAAGCACCGGCATGGCCGCCATCGTGGTGCAGTTGGGGTTGGCGATGATGCCGAGCGGAAGATCGTCCAGGGCTGCGGCATTCACCTCGGGCACCACGAGCGGTACCTGAGGATTCATACGCCAGGCGGAGGAGTTGTCGATCACGATCGGGCCGGCCGCCGCCACCTGGGGGGCAAGCGCCTTCGAAGTTGCCCCACCAGCGGAGAACAACGCCAGGTCGAGGCCTGCGTAGTCAGCGGTGGAGGCATCCTCCACCGTCACCTCGCGGCCGGCCGCCAACACCACCTTGCCCGCCGAACGGGCCGAGGCGAACAGCCGCAGCTCTTCGATGGGAAAGTTCCGCTCTGCCAGGAGGCGCGCCATGACGCCCCCGACCTGGCCGGTGGCTCCTACGATTCCGATTCTCATGGCCCCCAGGCTAAGCCGTGAACCGCGGGTGCCCAACCGGGTTTGCCCGCCGGAGTGGGCTGATGACCCCTACCCCCCGAACTCCACGGCGTCGTCGCCCTGTCCCAGACCGAAGCGCTTGTGCAGCACCATGACAGCACGCTCGGCGTCGGCCTCCGCCACCACGCAACTGATGCGGATCGTGGAGGTGGAGATCATGTCGATGTTGATTTCGTTGGCGGCCAACGTCTCGAACATTGCCGCCGCGACCCCCGGATGCGACTTCATACCCGCCCCGATCACGCTGACCCGGGCGATGTCGGAGCTCGCTGACACCCCGCTTGCCCCAAGCTCGCCCAGCAACCCGTTGACCCCGGCCAAGGTGGCCTCCAGCTCATCGTGGGGCACCGTAAAGGAAATATCGGTCTTGTGATCCTCCGAGGTGTTCTGCACGATCATGTCCACGTTGACCTGCCGCTCCGCCAGCGACCGGAACAGCGTTCCGGCCACCCCCGGGCGATCGGGCAGGCTGGCCACGGTCACCTTGGCCTGGCTCGGGTCGTGCGTGATGCCTCGGATGACGGCTTGTTCCATGTCGGGTTCCTCCTCGACGATCCAGGTGCCCGGTTCCCACGTGAACGCCGAGCGAACGTGCAGCGAAACCCCATGGCGTGAGGCGTACTCCACCGATCGCATCGCAGGCTTGGGGCAGCCGGTGGCGCACATCTCCAACATCTCGTCGAAGCTGATGCGCTTGATCTTGGTGGCCTCGGGCACGAGGCGGGGGTCGGTGGTGAACACGCCCGAGACATCGGTGTACAACTCACAACTGTCCGCTCCGAGCATCTCGGCCAGCGCCACCGCGGTGGTGTCCGATCCGCCGCGGCCGAGAAACGTCACGTCGCCGTCGGTTGAATAGCCCTGCGAGCCGGCCACCACCGGCACCTGACCGGCTTCGAGTGCCGATCGAATGCGGTCGCCCTTGACCTCCACGATCTTGGCCGACGTGTGGTTGGTGTCGGTGATGAAACCGGCCTGACTCCCGGTGAACGACGCTGCCGGCACTCCAATATCGGCAAGCGCCATCGATACCAGGGCAACCGCCTTGCGCTCACCGGCCGTGATCAACATATCCATCTCGCGTCCCGGCCGGTTGGACGAAACGTCCTTGGCCAGCGCCAGCAGGTGATCGGTCTCCTTGCCCATCGCCGACACCACGAGCACGACGCGATCGCCGCGCCGACGAGTGCGCGCCACGTTGTCGGCCACCTGACGGATTCGATCCGCGTCGGCAACCGAGGTGCCTCCGAACTTCTGCACAACCGTCTTCACAGCCCATCCAGGCTACACGGTGGTGGATCATCTTCTTTCGGGACCGTCTCCCCGGCGAGGCATATCGCCGCGCGGCAACGGTAGGGTTGCCCGCCGTGGGTACCGAGCGACGAGAACGCCAAAAGGAACAGCACCGTCAACACCAGGAGTCGGTTCGCACCGCCCTCAAGCGTGAGCAGCGCCGCCGCAACCTGATCGGCGGGGTTGCGGCACTCGCCGTGTTGGCCGTCATCGGCGTTGCCACATGGGCCCTGTTTGGCGACGACAACACCTCGTCATCGCCGTCGCCCGAGAGCGAGACCGCAGCGGAGGCGGTCTCCGAACTGCCCTGCCCACCCAAGGACGGCACGCCCAAGCGCATCACCACCTTCGATGCCCCACCCAAGATGTGTATCGACCCCACGCAGACCTACACCGCCAAGGTCGCAACCAGCGAGGGCGACTTCACGGTTGCCTTGGACGCCAAGGCAGCCCCCAACACCGTCAACAATTTCGTGGTACTGGCCCGATCACACTTCTACGACGGCATCCCGTTTCACCGCATCGTCCCCGACTTCGTCATCCAGGGCGGCGACCCCACCGACACCGCTGACCTCACGCAACTGGGTGGCGGGGGCCCGGGCTACACCATCGCCGAGGAGCCCCCTGCCGACGGCCTCTATGCGCCCTACGACCTGGCCATGGCCAAGACCCAGGAGCCCAACAGCACCGGGTCGCAGTTCTTCGTGGTCACCGGAGACCCGGCACCACTCAACTCCAGCCCCACCTACTCGCTGTTCGGCAAGGTGACCGACGGCAAGGACGTCGTCGACAAGATCGGCAACCAAAAGGTGAGTGGTCCCAATGGCGACACCCCGGAACAAGCCGTGAAAATCGAATCGATCACGATTTCCGAGAAGTAACGACGCCCACTCAGCGATGCAGGTCGGCGGGCAGATCCGCCACCTCGGCCTGATGGGCATCAACGTAGACCGCCACCCGGCCCGGCCCCTCGGCGCTCCACGACCCGCCTGGGGATCTCACCAGCGCCGTCTGAGCGTCCAGGCCCACCACCGGCAGACCGGACGGCGCCAGCGACACCGTGCGGTGCAGCGTCTCGGCGGACCAACGCTCGTAGCGCGGCAGGACGGTCAGGGTGTTGATCAGGTCGAGTCCCACCGTGAACGCTCCGCCTCGAGGATCGGGCAGCGCGTCGCAGAACACCGACGCAGCTTCGCCGGCTCCCACCAACGTGGCGCCCCGCTCGAATGCGTCGATCACGGCATCCCACAGCGGGGTATCGAACAACACCGACCGCAGGTGCATGGGCGAGCCCCCGGTGAGATACAGCCACTTGGCCGACGCCGCGCGCTCAGCCCATTCGGGCTCGAACGCCTGGGCCCGCTGGTACACCGGGAGGACGTTGATGGACAGGCCCAGCGCGCCTAACGACCGTTCGGCGCGCTCCACCCGGGCGCCGGGATTCTCGTAGGCCGTCGCCGTCGGAAGGATGGACACCTCGGTCGCCGAAGATTCCTTCGCCAGCGCGGCATCCAGGGTGACACCCTCGGTCCATTCGGCTCCGCCCAGCAGGGCCAGCGTTCCGCTCATCTCAGCTCCTTCGAGGTGGACCGAGATGCTGCCACACAGGCCCGGCATGGCACGAGACGCCCCTTGGTCTGTACCCTCCGGCGCCATGACTACACGCGTTGGCATCATCGGATCGGGAATCATGGGCTCAGGCATCGCCGAGGTGGCGAGCCGGGCGGGCTACGAGGTGATCCTGCGCTCACGCAAGCAGGAATCGGCGGATGCCACGCTGGCCAAGATGGACTCCAATCTGAAGCGTGCGGTCGACAAGGGTCGGCTTTCCGAGGAGGACCACGCCGCCATCCTGGGTCGGGTCACCGCCACGGCCGACCTGTCGGCCGTCGCCGACTGCGACCTGGTGATCGAATCGGTCGTCGAGGATCTCGCCACCAAGTCCGCCCTGTTCACCGAACTCGATCAGGTGTGCGGACCCGACACGATCCTGGCAACCAACACCTCGACCCTGGCGGTCACCGAGTTGGCGGTTTCCACCGGGCGCCCGGACAAGGTCTGCGGCATTCACTTTTTCAACCCCGCGACGGCGATGAAGCTGGTCGAGATCGTGACGCCGATGACGGCGAGCGACGAGACGATCGAGGCCGCGGTCGCCTTCGCCACCAAGTGCGGCAAGGATCCGGTCAAGGTGGCCGACCGGGCCGGGTTCATCGTCAACCACCTGCTGTTCCCGTACCTCAACAACGCCGTACGCATGCTGGAGAACGGCACCGCCAGCCGAGAGCACATCGACCAGGCGATGATGGGCGGTTGCAACTTCCCGATGGGCCCCCTGGCGCTGCTCGATCTGGTGGGCCTGGACACGTCCGTCGCCATTCTCGATGCCCTGTATGACGAGTTTGGCGACCACCATTACCGGGTGGTTCCGCTGCTGCGTCGCATGGTGACCGCCGGATACCTGGGTCGAAAGTCCGGTCAGGGCTTCTACGACTACAGCAAGTAGCGGCTCGTTTCGGATCGCAGGGCGGTGGGTCAATGGACCTGATGTGGAGCTTTCCCCGGCCCGACCCCGACGCTGACGACCTGGTTGCCGCCGGCGCCGACCTGCGACCCGAGACATTGGTGGCCGCCTACGCCGCCGGGTATTTCCCGATGCCACTCGTCCACAGCCCGCTGGACCTGCTCCGACGCGCCGGACCGGACGCCCCCGGGTTCGGCTGGTACTCGCCAAGGCACCGGGGCGTGCTGCGTCCCGAGGCTCTGATGGTGTCGGGGTCGCTGGCGAGGGCGACGCGTCGGTACCACCTCAGCGTCAACGGAGCGTTCGAGACGGTGATCGAGCGCTGTGGGGATCCCGCCCGTCGAGGTCACTGGATCACCGCTGAGATCGTCGAGGCCTACGAGCGCCTTCACGCGCTTGGCATTGCTCACAGCGTGGAGGTCTGGGACCCGGACGACCAACTGGTCGGCGGCGTGTACGGCGTCTCGCTGGGTGCGCTCTTCGCCGGCGAATCCATGTTCCACTCTGCACGTGACGCCTCCAAGGTGGCACTGGTTGGGCTGGTCACCCTGCTCACCGAAGAGCGCACCGCGGACAAAATGTTGATCGACACGCAGTGGCAGACGGACCACCTGGCGTCCCTCGGCATCGAGGAGTGGGATCGCGAGCGGTACCTCGACGGGCTCCCCGCGCTGACTTCCACCAATCCGCCGGACGTCGCCCGCTGGGCGGCCACACCAACCGAGTTCACGCAGCGAACCCGAGCCAGAGCCACAGCGCTTCGATCGACCCGTCGGTAGGATCGGCCTCATGGGAGTTCACCACGTCGCCTACGCAACCGCCGACCTGGACGCCACTCACCGCTTTTACACCGAGATCATGGGATTCTCGCTGGTGAAGACGGTGTCGGCGCCCACACCCCAGGGTGGCTGGGCAAAGCACCTGTTCTATGCCACCACACCCCCAGGCCATGTGGGCAGTCCAGGCATGATCGCGTTTTGGGACCTGCACATCCCCGACCTGGAGCCGCCCAAAACCGCCATCTCGGTCGACCTGGGCCTACCCGACTGGGTCAACCACCTGGCCTTCGACGCCGTCAACGAGCAGCGTTTTGCAGCCAAACGCGAAGCCATGATGAACGCCGGGTTGGAGGTGGTCGAACTGGACCACGAATTCTGTCGCAGTGTGTACGCCCACGATCCCAACGGCATCCTGGTGGAGTGGTGCCTGGACGTGCGACCATTCACCGCCGCTGAGGCCACCCAGGCCGAGACCAAGCGTCTGGCCGAGCAGCCCGAGTTTGATGACCTGCCCGACCTGGTCTCCTACCAGGCCGCTACCGAGCCTCAGATCCCGTGATTCAGGGCGTGTGGCGCGGGCGCCTGTGCACCGCCACCACGTAGCCACCGTCCGGGTCGAACACCTGTCGATCCCAGGTGCTCCAGCGTTCTACCGGCACCAATCCAGCCGCCTCGCAGTCGGCATCGAAGCAGTCGAGCGGGTAGCGCCCGGCCTGAAGCTGAAACCCGCAGATCAGCGCGCCTCCCGGCACCAGGTGGGCCGCCAGGTTGGCGACGGTCGCCGTTTCCGTTCCGGGCGCCAGGAAGATCATGACGTTGCCCGCGGCCACCACCACGTCGAACCGGCGAGCCTCAGCCGTGTCGTCGGCGATGACCAGGGTGGAGATGTCACCGATGAGCCACTCGCCGTCGGGGTCACGCGCCACCGCAGCAGCCAACATGCCCCGGTCGGCATCGACACCCACCGACTCGATGCCACGCCGCCGGAGTTCCATCGCCACCCGTCCGGTGCCGCATCCCGCATCGAGGACGGACCGGGGCTGGAAGCCGGCGACAAACGTGGCCTCGCCGTGCACGTCCTCGCCCGAGGCCGCCAGCCGCGCAAAGCGCTCGTCGTAGGCGGCTCCTCGCGGGCCGTCGGTCGTGGCCCACCGTGAACTCGCCTGCTGACCCATCGCGCTCCCGTGCATCTCAACCAATCGTGATGTGACCGTAGATCACGCAGAACCCGGCGGCGTCGACCAACAGGATGCTGCCCACCACGGCCAGCACCACCCGACGACGCCAGCCACCCACGACTTCGGCCCGGCTTCCGGGCTGGGGCATGTACCAGTCGGGCAACAGCTCAAACTCGTGCCCACCGGTCAACTCGTCAAAGCTCACCGCGTTGTCGGGCACCTCAACATCAGGGTCGGCTGCCAGCGCCTGAGTGACCAACTCGTCGGCGTCCACCGACACTTCATCATCAACGCGCACCTCTCGAACCTATCCCCATGAAAGCCAACCTCCGGCGCGGCACCGCCGTCGCTGAGGCCGGCTACGTTGGTGTCTCCACAACAGGGAGACCACGTGAAGAAGCCACTCGTCATCGCGCTGGCCGTAGCCGGCGCTCTCGTCATCGCGGTGGGCGGCGGCATTGCCTTCTGGGCCCTCAATGATTCAGCCGAGGACGAGTTCCAGCTCAGCGAGACCAACGGCGGAGCCAACACCTCGGTCACCACGGCGGCGGCGCCAAAGGAGTCCGTCGACGAGGCGGAGGCAACGACCTGGAAGGTCGCTGAGGGCAGCCAGGCCGGTTACCGCATTGACGAGGTCCTGCGAGGTTTGGAGAAGACCGCCACCGCACGAACCGAGGAGGTCGCAGGCAGTCTGACGCTGAAGGCCAACACGGTCAGCGACGTCACCGTGACCGTCCAGACCGGCACGCTCACCTCCGATGCAGCTCTACGCGACGACCGCGTGCGAGCCGACTACCTCCAGACCGATCAGTTTCCGGAGGCGACCTTCACCCTGGACGGGCCCTTGGAGCTGCCCGGAGAACCCACGGTGGGCGACCCGGTGTCCATGGAGGCCGAGGGGACGCTGAAACTGCATGGCGTGACCAAGGACGTAGCCGTCAAGCTCGATGCGCAGCTCACGGCCAAGGACCAACTCGAGGTCGTGGGGTCCACGCCGATCGCCCTCGCCGACTACAAAATCGAGGTGCCCGACATCTCCGGCATCGTGAAGGCCGCCCCGAACGGCACCCTCGAGTTCAAACTGCAGCTCACCCCGGCCTGAGCCGGTCACAGGCACCGAAGGTTGGCGGCTCGAGCCTCAGCGGGGTTCCGGGGTCCACGGTACATCCGCGTAGGTCTCCCGCAGCTTGAACTTCAGCACCTTGCGCAACGTTTCGTTTCGCGGCAGGACCTCGACGACCTCAAGCTGCTCGGGGATCTTGCGGGTCATCAGCCCTGCGGCGTTGAGATGAGCAGACATTTCGGCAAATGTCAGGTCGTCAACGCCCTCAGCCCGTTCCACGACGGCGGCAACGCGTTCGCCGCGATCCTCGTCCGGCAAGCCGATGACGGCAACATCGGCCACTTTGGGGTGGGTGAAGAGCAGATCCTCCACCTCCTTCGCCGAGATGTTCTCACCCTTGCGGATGATCACATCCTTCAGGCGCCCGGTCAGCGCAAGGTGGCCATCGTCTCGCAGGATGCCCAGGTCGCCGGTGCGGAACCAACCCTCGTCGTCGAACGCGGCTGCGGTTGCCTCCGCGTCGGTGTAGCCCAAGCACACCATGGGGCCCTTGAGGCGAACCTCGCCCTCCTGCCCGGTCGATGCCACCGAGCCGTCCTCGGTGACGATGCGAACCTCGCATCCAGGCACCGGGGCCCCCTCGGTGTTGGCCAACTGCTCCTCGGTGTCGCGGGGCGACCCCTGTGCAATCATCGGCACCTCGGTCATGCCGTATCCGTGGCACACCGGTACACCGATCTCATCGCGAATGCGGGCGGCCAACTCGGGCGGCTTGGGGGCGCCTCCGCCGGAGATCAGCTTCAACGTGGGAATGAACTTCGTCCCCGGGGTCTTGGCCTGCTCGGCCAGGAACATCTGGTAGAACGCCGTCGAGCCGCCGATCATCGTCACGCCATAGCGGTTGTACGTCTCGACGGCGGCGGGCGGGTTGAATGCCCCGATGAGTACAAACGGAAACCCGGAGTGCAGACACATGATCAGGTAGTCGGGTCCTGCGATGTGGGCATACGGAAACGCCATCGACCCGACATCGTCGGCGCCCAGGTCGACCGCTGCCGCCAGGCCTCGCCCACCGGCCAACAACGTGGCGTCGGTGTGGCGCACGCCCTTGGGCTCGGACGTGGTGCCCGACGTGTAATAGATCCAGCGCACCGCGGTGGCCGGGTCGTCAGGCGGCGCAAAAGGCGCCAGAGTAGCGGCATCGCCCGTAGGGCGACCGTCGGCCAGGCTGAGCACGCACGGGCGGGCTGCACCGTCCACGTCGTCACCTTCCAGGCTGTCGAGCACCCCGGCGGTCATCGCCTCAAAGTCGGTACCCATCCACTCGCCGGGCACGATCACCAACTCGGGACGGGTACGCCTGATGGCCACCCCCAGCTCGCGCTCCCGGTAGATGTGCAGGATCGGGTTCTGCAGCGCACCGAGGCGGGCCAGTGCCAGCGAGGTGACAACGGCATCGATCGTGGTCGGCAACTGCCAGGTGACCGGCGTGTTTTCGCCGATGCCCATCGCGGCCAGCCCGGCGGCGGTGCTCAGTGCCGCGTCGCGCAGTTGGACACAGGTGAGCTTGGTATCCGCCTCGTCGATGAGCATTACGGCGTCGGGTGTGGCCTGCGCCCGTGCCTCAACCAGTTCCCAGATCGTGTCGGCGGTCTCCGGTGTGCTCACGCTGTCCCCTTTGGAGGGGCGCCACCGCCCCAATCGACTGGGGCGAAGATTAGTGGCTCGCCCCGGGAGGCCTACCCCTCTTCCCGTGCCTCGTTCTCAAACAGGGTGTGGTGGGGCAGGAACACCAGACGGCAGGTGCCGGTGGGACCGGCCCGGTGCTTGGAGATGTTCACCTCGGCCAGGCCGGCATCGGGGGTGTCCGGGTTGTACACCTCGTCCCGGTAGAGGAACAGCACCACGTCGGCGTCCTGTTCGATCGAGCCCGACTCCCTTAGGTCCGACAGCATGGGGCGCTTGTCGGCCCGCTGCTCCAGCGAGCGGGACAGCTGGGACAGCGCCAGCACCGGCGTGTCGATCTCACGTGCCAGCACCTTGAGGCCGCGGCTGATCTCGGCGATCTCGGTTTGACGGTTTTCGGCCCTGCCCGGCCCACTCATCAATTGGAGGTAATCGACGACGATCAGGCCAAGGGATCCTCCCAGCTCCGATTTGAGCCGGCGGGCTTTTGCCCGCAATTCCATCACGGTCAGGTTGGCGTTGTCATCGATCCACAAATCGGCGTCGCCCAGGCGCCCCAACGAACGGGTGATGCGGTTCCAGTCCGCGTCGGACACCTTGCCGTTCCGCAGGTGGCTGGAGTCGACCCGTGCGTCCATGGAGACCAGGCGCTGGGTGAGCTCGAGATGGCTCATTTCCAGGCTGAAGTACACCGCCGACTTGCCCGATGCCATCGCCGCGTTGCGTGCGATGGCCAGGGCCAGGGCGGTCTTTCCCATGGCCGGACGGGCCCCAAGCACGATCAGCGCGCCGGGTTGGAGGCCATAGAGCTTGGTGTCCAGGTCGGTGAAGCCCGTGGGGGTGCCGGTGACCGCACCCGCCTGCTCGTACATCTGCTCGAATCGATCGAGCGTGTCGCCCAGCAGATCACGCAACGGCACCAGGGTGTCGGTGACCCGGCGCTGGGCAACCCGGTAGATCAGCGACTCGGCGGTATCCATGGTGGAGGCCACGTCGTCGGCCGGTTGAAAGCCCAACTCGGAGATCTCCGACGCGGTCGCGATCAGACGCCGCAGGAGGGCGTTCTCCTCGACCACCTTGGCGTAATGGACCGCGTTGGACACCGCTGCCGCCGAGCCCTGCAACTCGATGAGCGTGCCGGCGCCGCCGATGGCGTCCAGCAGGCCGTTGCGGGTCAGTTGGTCGGCCACCAAGACGGAGTCGACCGGCGAACCCGCGGCGTAGAGACCGGCGATGGCATCGAACACGTGGCTGTGGGACGGTTGATAAAAATCGGCTGCCTCCAAGCGTTGCATCGCATCGCCGATGGCCGAAGGACTCAGCAACATCGCGCCCAGTAGCGACCGTTCTGCCGCCAGGTTGTGCGGAGGCTGGCGGCCGGAATGTCCGGCAATCCGAACCGGTCCGCCGGAACCGCCGTTGGCACCTTGCGGCTCGGCGCGTTGTGAGAATGTTGCCGTCATCGTTGAGCTCGGCTCATGAGAACTGCTGCGCCCATACGATCTCCGTTGGTCTCCGGGTGTGCTCAGGCCATTGTGACCCGTGCCGGTGACAGTCAAAGAAGGTCACAGGCAGAACACCGTTGTCCACACCAACTGTGGATCGTTGGGAGGAGTCTGCGGGTACCGGTCAACAAAACGCACAGGTCCTCCACAGCTGTGGAGGACCTGTGGAAATCTTTTCGCGATCCCACCCGCGCTCTGACGGGCGGGTACTGCCGGGGTCAACCGCTAGGCGGCGACGACCTCAACATTCACCGGGAACGCCACGTCGTTGTGCGGCTGCACGGTGACGGTGTGGGCGCCCAGGGTGCGCAGGTGTTGATCCTCGATCGAAATGTGCTTCCGATCGATCGAAAAGCCGGTTTGCTCCTCGATGGCCTCAGCCACATCCGCGTTGGTGATCGAACCAAAGAGCTTGCCCGAGTCACCGGCCTTGGCTGGGATCGTGATGGCCGCGGTCACCAACTTCTTCGCCATGTCCTCGGCCTCCTCACGCGCTGCGGCATCGCGCTGGTCGCGACCACGACGCATGGCGTCGGCCTGAGCGGCGGCGCCGGCGGTGGACGGCATGGCAAGGTGCTGCGGGATCAGGTAGTTGCGGGCATACCCGTCAGCGACTTCAACAAGGTCGCCCCGCTTTCCCAAATCGGCCAGGTCGGCTCGCAGGATCAGCTTCACGACGTGACCTCCGTGGTCTCCAGTGGGCTCGACTCCGTTGAGGAGGCGTCGTCACCGGTCGAAGCGGACCCGCCACGGTCACCGCGATCTCCGCGATCTCCGCGGTCGCCACGATCCCCGCGATCACCGCGGTCGCCACGATCACCGCGATCGTCACGGTCACGGCCGCCACGGCCGCCGCCGCCACCCCGATGGGTGGTCACGCGGTTCGTGTACGGCAACAGAGCCATCTCGCGAGCGCTGCGGATGGCAACCGCCACCTGGCGCTGCTGCTGGGTGTTGTTGCCGGTTACTCGGCGGGCACGGATCTTGGCTCGGTCGGACTGGAAGCGACGCAGCAGGTTGACGTCCTTCCAATCGACGTACTCGATGCTCTCCGTGTTGAGAATCGACACCTTTTTCTTGGTGCGACGGCCCGACTCTTTGGGCTTGGGGCGGCGTGGTCGTGCCATTAGAAGGGCTCCTCGTCGTAGTTGTATCCAGCGGGGGGTGCACTCGGCGGCGGGGCTGCGGCACTGCCGCCACCTCCACCGGGTCCGGCGTCGCCGGCGCTGCGCTTTTCGTTTTTGGTGACCTGAGCGGACGCCCACCGAAGGCTGGGGGCGATCTCGTCGGCCACAATCTCCACCTTGGAGCGCCGATCGCCCTCGGGGCCGTCCCAGCTGCGCTGGTCCAGGCGACCGGTAACGATCACCCGCGTGCCTTTGGGGCAGGATTCGGACACGTTCTCACCAAGTTGTGCCCAGGCCACGATGTCGAAAAACGACGTGGCCTCTTCCCACTCGTTGGTCTGGCGGTTCTGCCAGCGTCGATTGACTGCAACGCCAAAGTTGGCGACGGCCTGACCGCTGGGGGTGAACCTCAGCTCAGGGTCACGGGTGACGTTGCCGATGATGGTGACGGTGTTGGTTGCCATGACGGACCTCCTCAGTCCTCCGCTGCCATCGCGGCCAGGCTGCGGCGCTCAGCCTCGGCCTCGGGCAGTCGGATCAGCTTGTGACGGACGACCTCGTCCGCCAGCCTGAGAAAGCGGTCCATGGGGTCGAGTTTGGCCGGGTCGGCCGTGAACTCGAACACCACGTAGTACCCCTCTGCCTTATGGTTGATCAGGTAGGCGAACTTGCGTCGCCCCCACCGATCGGTGCTGGACAGCTCTCCGCCGGCCGCTCCGATCAATTCTTCGACCCGATCGACGACGACCTTGTTTTCAGCGTCGGCAACATCGGCATCGATGATCACCATCAACTCGTAAGCGCGGTTCATATATGTACCTCCCTGTGGACCACGGCACTCGGCCGTTCGGACCCCGGAATCTCCGGGGCCAGGGGATTGCGCAAGGCGCCGAGCATAGGGCGTTGGAATACCAACTTCCTCATCGGGTCAGCATGACAGAGCACGGTGACAATCGGCTGGGTCGTGCACCCCGGTACCCGCACCCCCACCGTGAGGCGGGAGCAGCGAGTCGACGGCTACCGACCGCCGCCGTAGATCGCCAGCGTGTCGGTGGTGGCCTGCGACGCATGGTAGGTCTCGGCCTCGGAGGGAAAGGCGCCCGACCTCACATCGACCACGTACTCGCCGACGGCTCCCGAGAGCAGTTCGAAGCCCTGCGCATAGCGCCGCACGAACTTGGGGGGACGGGCCGGGTCGAGACCCAGGAGGTCCCCAAACACCAGCACCTGACCGTCGGTTCCCGAGCCGGCGCCAATGCCGATGGTGGGAACGTTGACCGACTCCGTGACCAGGTTGGCCACCACATCGGGGATCGCCTCCAACACGATGGCGAAGCAACCCGCGTGCTCGAGCGCCTTGGCCTCCTCCACCAGGGCCATGGCCGCATCGGAACTCTTGGCCTGCACCCGAAACCCGCCAAGCGCGTGCATCGACTGGGGGGTCAACCCCAGGTGACCCATGACGGGAATCTCAGCATCGACAATGGCATCGATCACCGACACCCGCTTGGCGCCACCCTCCAACTTGACCGCTTGGGCACCGGCACGGATCAGCGACGCGGCGTTGCGCACCGCATCATGACGACCGGTGTGGTAGCTCATCCATGGCAGGTCGCCCACGACGAGCGCCTCAGGCCTGGCCCGAGCGACCGCTGCGGTGTGATGCACCATGTCGTCGATGGTCACCTGAAGGGTGTCCTCGTATCCGAGGGCAACCATGGCCAACGAGTCTCCGACGAGGATCATGTCGACACCGCCGGCATCGGCGATGCGGGCCGTCGGGGCGTCGTGCGCCGTAATCATCACCAGCGGCTCGGCGCCGTCACGCACCTTGCGGGCGCGAATCTGAGGAACGGTCGGACGGTCACTCATTTTGCCTCCTAGGGTCCAGCGCCCGAAGGCTGCCGGCCGGAATGGATCAGCATAGCCCAGCAAAGCACCCGCCGATCGGCGCTCCCGCCCGCAGGTCACCCAAGGGAGGTGTCCGTGTTTCCGCGGGTATCGTTCCACGCATGAACCCAACGGTCCGGGACCCGTCGTCGTCGGACACCGACTGCCAAAACTGCGGGTCGACCGGCCTCCCCACCGAACCGGTGCAGCGGGTTTATTGCAGCCCGGAATCGCCCTCCGACCTTGATGCGGCCACCATTGATAACGAAATCGAGGTGTGGTGCGCAGCCTGCGTGGCCAACTATCCACACCTGGCGGTCAAACCGGGCTGACGCGCCTACCCGGCGTCGGACCCGTCGGCGGTCCCGCCCGTGTCACCGGTTCCGCCGGTGGTCGAGCCATCGGTTGTGCCCCCGGTTGTGCCCCCGGTGGTGTCACCGACTTCGGGTGCCGGCGGTGCATCGGACGTCGGGGTGGGCGCTGCAGTCGCCTCCGGAGCGGGCGGTTCGGGGTTGGCGGGTGCAGACCCGTCGGTAGTCGAACCGGCCGGCGAACCACCGCCCGTCGATGATGAGCCACCGGAGGTGCTCAAGCTGGGTCCGGCGCCCGTCGGCGACGTGCCCGACCCACTCGACGAACCTCCTGTGGTTCCCGTGGACGACGAGCCCCCCGCGGCCGCACCACCGTCGGTGGGTACCCCCGGCACACCAAACGGACCCGCGTACTCGGGCACACCCTCGTCATCCAACACGAGGTTGCCATCCTTGTCGGTGACCGGGATCCGCGGCTGGTCCGGTCCGGTCTCGACCTTGGGTCCCCCGTTGGCCACGGCAAACTCGCAGCCCGGATCGTCGTCGGCCACCTGGCTCATCAGGTCATGCCAGATCCGTGCTGGAACGTTGGAGCCGGTGACCGTCTTCTCGCCATCGACGTTGGTCATCTTCTGCTGACCCGCCGGGTAGCCCATCCACACCACGTTGGCGATGTTGCAGGTGAACCCGGCAAACCACGCGTCGCGGCTGTCCTGTGTCGTGCCGGTCTTACCGGCGGACTGGGTGATGGCCAGCGCCGAGTTGCGACCCGAACCATCGTCGGTCACCACTCCTCGCAGCGCCGATGACACCGACTTCGCCACGGCCGGGTCCATCACGGAACGACGGGTGATGTTGCCGGTGTCGCCGACGTCCCACAGCTTCGTGCCGTCGGGTCCGTCGATGTGGGAGACCAGGAACGGTTCGGTGTAGGTACCGTCATTGTCAAAGGTGAGGTAGGCGGCCGCCAACGCCTCCGGCGACACTTCGCTGGTGCCCAGCACCAGGGACGGGTCGGGATTGAACTTGCCCAGGCCCAGCTCAGCGGCCAGCTTGACCACCTGCTCAGGGGTCACGGTCTCCATCATCTGGGCGTAGGCGGTGTTGATCGACTTCTTGGTCGCCTGTCGAACGGTCACCCGACCGGCATCGAGGAAGCCGTAGTTGTCCACCTTCCAGTCGGTGCCGTCGATGTTGGCTCCGGGCACCATCAACCGGGGCGGGGCGTCGTAGGTACTGTCCAGGCTGTAGCCCTGCCGGATGTACTCGGCCAGAACGATCGCCTTGAACGTCGAGCCCGGCTGACGCCCGGATCCGCCGCCTTCGGATCCCAAAGCCAGGTTCACCTGGCTGCGGTCGTAGTCGCGGCCCCCCACCATCACCCGCACGGCCCCGAACTTGTCCAGGGTCACCATGGCGCCGTCCGGATCACCCGCCGGGTCCGGGAGGCGGCCATAGATGGCTGCATAGGCCTTCTTCTGCCACTCGGGGTTGATCGTCGTGTAGATGCGAACGCCCCCCTCGTTGACCAGTTCCTTGGCCTGAGCGTCCCCACCCAAGAGCTTCTTCGCCTGATCGCGGGCCTGCACCAGGATGAACTCGTAACCCGCGTCCTTGAGGTCCTTTGGAATGCCGGTGAAGTTGCGCGGTGTGTTTCGGTTGACGTCACCGGCTTGTCGGTCGGAGGTCACCACCAACAGCTTCTTTTCCCGTTCGTAGTCGGCCTTGGGCAGATACCCCTCCTCCACCATGGCCGCGAGCACCGAATTGCGCACCTGAACCGCTGTCTCTTGATGTTCGGTGGGTTCGGCCCGAGCCGGGTTTCGCACCAACCCCACCAGAAAAGCCGCCTCCGAAGCTGTGAGCTCGGACGCCGGCTTGTCGAAGTACACCCGGGCCGCCGCTTCGATGCCCGTGGCCGAGCGCCCGTAGAAGGCCTGATTCAGGTAGTTCTCAAGGATCTTCTGCTTGGTCATCGAGCGCTCGAGCTTGATCGCCAGCACCGATTCCTGCACCTTGCGCACCAACGAGCGCTTGTTGGTCAAGTAGGCCAACTTCACGTACTGCTGGGTAATCGTGGAGCCGCCCTGCAGGCTGCCTCCGCCCTTCGAGTTTTGGTAGAGACCGCGGGCGATACCGAAGGGATCGAGACCTTGGTGCTCAAAGAACTTGCGGTCCTCCGAGGCCACCACCGCCTGCTTCACCACCATGGGAATGTCGTCGTAGGCCAGCGGACTGCTTTCCGTGCCGGAGAAGATCTGCCCGGCCGCATTGTCGATGCTGCAGGTGCCCACCGGCACCGACGCGTCGCAGATCAAGGAGGTGTTCGCCAACGGATTGGTGATCTCTTCGGGGAGATCGACCTGGTCGAGCAGGCGCCACACACCGCCGGCACCCAGTACGACGACGACCACTGCTGCAAACCAAAAACGGCGGCTCCGCCAAAACAGGCTGCGGCGGGCGGGGGGCTGGGAGGACATGACGCTTCCATTTTGGCCGCTGCGGCGGGCTGACGGGGAGCACACCCCTTAGACGTGCCATTTGGCACTCAGGTTGGGGACACCCAACCCGGTGAGATGACGGACGGAATCACGAAGCTTCGCAGCAGGTGATTCCATGCGCACGAGGTACAAACCTCCACCACGTAACACCGAAAATCACCTTTTCGACGTCCGATTCGGTTCATTTCCTTGGCCGAGGCCACCACTCGGCCGCCCGAGGGAAGACGGGGCCCAAAAACGAACCGGACGAGGCGCAGACGATCCGGCGACCTGCACACCGGGCACTCCTCCCCCGCCGATTCCGAGCAGCCCAACGCCACCCGCATCAACTCCCGTTGGGCATCGCACACCTCGGCGCGGTCAACCTCGCCGGCGGCCAGGCTGCGAAGCGTGGACCGGCGCGTGAGGCGATAGTCCACCTCCCCCGAGGGCGACGTGCGCCCTTGAAGCCGGGCAAAAAGCTGCTCCACGGTTCGACAACCTACCCCTCGACTCAGCGAACCAGAACCGGCGGCGTCACGAACACCTGGCATCACCCCGCCTCCAGCCCCGGCCATCACCATCACCCCACCAGGCCGGTCACAGCGACAGACTGGGATCGTGTCCAGCCTCGACAATCGCACCGTGTTGCACCGCACCCGCCGTCACCCGTCGGCCGGCAACCTCGGCCCGCGCCCGCTGCTCCTGGCCCCGGGAACCCCGCCCCCGGGGCTTCCACCCACCAGCTTCCCCCACGGTCTCAGCCAGCAGACCAACTTCGTGGAGTTTGGCCCCGACCTTGACCATTCCACCCACCAACGCCTCCTGGGCAATCTGGAGGGGCGACGGGTGCTCGAGCTTGGGGCCGGAGCGGGGGCCGGCTCGGTGGCCATGGCCCGGGCCGGGGCGCGGGTGATCGCGGTCGAGCCGTCTCCTGCCCGGCTCAGTCGCGCTCGGGCGCTGGCCGAGGACGCCGAGGTCAGGGTGGAGTTTCATCAGGCCGACCTCGCCGACCTGGCCTTCATTCGGGCCGACAGCGTGGACCTGTGCGTGTCGATCTATGCCATGGCCCAGGAGCTCGACCCCAGCCGGGTCTTTCGCCAGGTGCATCGGGTGCTGCGGCCGGATGGGGCGTTCCTGCTGTCGCTTCCGCACCCGGTGGCGCACCTCACCGAGCCGGACGACTACGAGCGACCGGTCTTATCCACGCCGTACCCGTCCGCCGGCACCATCCGGTGGCGGGTGGCGGGGGAACAGGGCGAGGTGTTGTTGCACCCAATCGCCGAGGTGTTCACCATGTTGGGACGGGCCAATTTCCGGGTCGACACGCTGGCCGAACCGTTTCCGGTTCCCGGCTCCGCCAACTCTCAGCATTGCCACCCCGCCCGTCGCTGGTTGCCCGAGACCGTCATCTTTCGGGGTCGCAAGGACGGCCGCTGAGCAGTCCGCCTCTTCAGGCATTCTGCCCGGCCCACCACGCCCGTAGCTCCACCTCGGCCCGTTCGGGTTCAAGCGGGCCGTGCTCAAGGCGCAGCTCCAACAGGTGGGCCAGTGCCCGGCCCACGACCGGACCCGGTTCGATGCCCAACAGCCGAATGACGTCCTTGCCGTCAAGGTCCGGTCGGAGGGCCGCCAACTCCTCCTCGGCAGCCAGGACCGCAATGCGCTCCTCGAGGGAATCCATGCGGTCGCTGAGCTGCTCGGCTTTGCGACGATTTCGGGTGGTGCAATCCGACCGTGTGAGGTCGATCAAGCGGTCCAACAGCGGGCCGGCATCGCGCACGAAGCGACGAACCGCCGAGTCGGTCCAACCCATCTGGTAGGTGTGAAACCGCAGGTGCAGGTACACCAGCCGGCTCACATCGGCCACCAGTTCATTGGAGTACTTCAACTCCCGCATCCGCCGTTTGGTCATGCGTGCGCCAACGACCTCATGGTGGTGAAAGCTCACCTTGCCCGAGTCAAACGAGCGAGTATCCGGCTTTCCGACGTCGTGAAACAGCGCCCCGAGACGAACGATCAGTTCGGGTTGGGTCTTGGCCACCACGGCGATGGTGTGGGCCAGCACATCCTTGTGCCGGTGGATGGGATCCTGTTCCACCCGCATGGCCGGCAGCTCGGGGAAGAACTGGTCCGCCAGGTTGGTGTCGTGCAGAAACCACAGCCCCGGCGAGGGATCGGGAACAACGATCAACTTGTTCAGCTCGTCCCGAATGCGCTCCGCCGACACGATCGACAGCCGCTCGGCCATCTCGGTGCACGCCGCGACGATGTCGTCGTCGGGCACCAGCCCATGAGAGGCGATGAAGCGGGCGGCTCGCATCATGCGCAGCGGGTCCTCACCAAAGGAGATGTGAGGGCCCGATGGAGTCACCAGCCTGGATGCCGCCAGGTCGGCCGCGCCTTCGAAGGGATCGATCAGCTCGGGGGCGGATCCCGTCACTTCGAGTGCCATGGCGTTCACCGTGAAGTCCCGCCGGGCCAAATCGTCGATGATGTTGGTGGAGAAGGTCACCTCCGGCTTTCGACTCGCAGGGTGGTACACCTCGGCCCGATGCGTGGTGATCTCCACCGTGACGCCGAAGACCTTGGCGCCGATCGTGCCGAAACGCTCGCCCTGGGTCCACAACGCGTCGACCCAGCCATCCAGCGCCGCTTTGATCGCCTCCGGCGACGCCTCGGTGGTGAAGTCAAGGTCGTCGGGCAGGCGGTCGCTGCCAAGCAGCAGGTCGCGAACCGACCCCCCAACCAGATAGAGGCGGTGCCCGCGGCCGGCGAAGCGCTCGGCCAGAGGAGCGAGTTGGTCCAGCAGAGTCGCCAGTCGGGGTGGAATCACCCGGAGAACGCTACAAGCGCTTTGATGATCACCCCACTTGCTGTGGTTGGCGGTCGTGGCTATGTCGGGAGTCCAAGCCGGGCTCGAGCCTCGGTAAGTTTCGCCACCAGCTCCGAGCCCGGGCCACCACCGGAATACCCATCGACGGGATCCAGCCCCGCATCGGTGAGGGACGACAGCGTGGCGCGCACCGAGTCCCTCAGACCCTCCAGGTCGTAGCCTCCCTCGAGAAACAGGATGCGGCGTCCCGGCCTCGACCAGCCCATCAGCTCAGTGGTCAACAAGCCGAAGTCGGCGTCGGTGAGTGCCAGACCACAAAGCGGGTCCCGACGATGAGCATCGTAGCCGGCGGAGATCAACACCCACGTGGGGTCGAACGCCTCGATGGCCGCCCCCACGGGCCCGGCCAGCGACGCCAGATAGTGCTCGATGGTGGCCCCCGATGGCAGCGGCACGTTGACGGTGTTGCCCAAGCCGGCGCCCCGCCCCATCTCGCCCAATGCCCCAGTGCCGGGATACTGCGGCCACTCGTGCCAGCTCACCACCATCACGTCATCCCGGTCATAGAAGATGTCCTGGGTGCCATTGCCGTGGTGGGCGTCGAAGTCAGCGATCAACACCCGCTCGCCCCGCTGGGCCAGCGCGGCGGCGCTCACCGCCACATTGTTGAACAGACAAAACCCCATTGCGGTGGTGTGGGTGGCGTGGTGCCCGGGGGGCCGCACCACACAGAAGGCCGAGTCCAGGTCTCGTGCCGTCGTTCCGGAACCCTCGGCGTCAAGCAGCTCGATGGCGGACAAGCCCGACCCCGCGCCAAATAGCGCTGCCGGTAGTGATGCGGCCACCACCGGCGTGTCGGCATCCAGCGACCCACCGCCCGAGCCGCACACCACCCGGATACGGGCCACGTGTTCGGGTGTGTGCACCATGTGCAGCTCATCGTCGGTGGCCTGGCGAGCCTCGACGAATCGCAGTGCCCCATCCAGCTCCGGGTCGCTGAGCGCCGCCGTGGTCGCCGTGAGCCGGGCGGCCCGTTCGGGATGCCATTGGCCGGTGTCGTGGCGGACGGATGACTCGCTTCGGACCACCAGCACCGTCATTGGAGCTCCCTTTGTTGGGTGCGCTCACCGTAGCGGAGCACCAGGGCGTCAGATCGCGCCGACCGCAACCCGAGAGCAAGTGGGCAGACCGCTGAGAGCACTATCCTCGAACCCGGGGTCCTCACCGGGCACCACCGGCTCACCCACCACGTCCCATCCGAGGTTCACCACGAGCACCATGGCCCGCTCCTCAACACTCGCCTGGCGCGGAGAACGCTTCCGGGTCACGCCATGGCGAGGTGTTCCCATGACCGCCCAGCTGGCGGTGGATGCCCGCGGCGCGCATCCCAGCGTGGCAGGCGTGGGTCGGTGCGTGGCCGACGCAACCGAGCGCGGCTTTGACCGAATCCTCACTGCGGCATTGCACCGGGACGACTTGTTTCCCTTCGTCCATCACGGATTCGAACCTGTGGAGGAGCTGGTCGTGCTCGCACACGACCTGATCGAGGTGCCCGTGGCGCCGGCCTACAGGTTGCGATCGTTTCGACTTCGCTACCGCAACGAGGTACTCGAGGTCGACCAGCGCTCGTTCGAGGAGTTCTGGCAACTGGACTCCGGCGGCCTGGATGAGGCGTTCGGCGCAACACCGCGCGCCCGAGGGCGCCTGATTCGTGATGCCGGCGGGGTAGTGGCCTACAGCGTGGTCGGGCTCGCCGGTGCCGAGGCCTTCATCCAACGTCTGGCCGTGGACCCGGCACACCAGGGCGTCGGTCTGGGTCGGGCGCTGACGGCCGACGCTCTTGGTTGGGCCAAGATCCGCTCGGCCAGGGTGGCGTTCGTCAATACCCAGGCCACCAACACCGCGGCCCTGGGACTGTACGAACGACTGGGATTCGAGCGCCGTCGGGCCCCGTTGACGGTCATGGAACTCCACCTCGCCGGACGCGACACGCCACGATGACGACCCGGCAGGTTCACCGGCTGGTGGTGGGGATGATGATGCTGCTGCTCACCACGATCGGGCTCCCGGTCGGGACCGGCGGTGCGGTCGGGGCCGGCGGTGCGGTTGCGACCAGCCGGGGAGCGGCGCCACAAGAGACCCTGCGCATCCTGCACACCACCACCTTCGTGCCGGCCAACGGAACCTTCACCTTCACCGTCGACACATCCAGGCTGCGCCTCACCGACGAACTCGCCTGGACCGTGCACAGCCTGGTGACCAACAACACCGACGCCGTGCGGGAGGCGCTGAACGTCGAGCCTGGGCCGCCCCTGCGGGCCGAACAACGTGCCACCATCGGTGCGCTGGATGCGATGGGGTCAGGCTCGACCACGCCTCGGACCCCGGGCCAACAGGCCATCGACGAGACCACCGTGGCGATCCCGGTGCGGGCCACCTCCACCGGTGGCGACCGGGTCTTCCTGCCAGACACCGGCATCTATCCGGTCAGCGTACGAGTCCTTCGGGACGGCAACGTCCTCGACGAATCGACGATCCCGCTCGTTCGCCTGTCCCAGAAACCAACGAGTCGTCAGCGCCTGGTGCACCTTGTTGGCACCGTGGAAGCCTCGCCGGTTCTTCAGGTGGACGGCACGATCAAGGCATCGCCGGCAGATCTTGCAACACTCGCTGCGCTGACCGACCAGTTGTCGGGCCTGCCGGGCGATGGCGAAGGCATCGACCCCAACGGGACCGAACCACCCATGTCGGTGTCCATGCCCGCCGAGCTGGTTGACGACCTCGCACGATCCGACTCGGCCACCGATACCCAGGCGGTCTCCGCCTTGACGAAGGTTGCCGATCGGGTCACCTGGAGTTCCTCACCGTACGTGTCGTTGGACCTCGGCGCGTGGGCTGCGGCCGACGTGGCTCAGAATCCCGCATTGACGCTCAGCTATGACACGGCGGCCGGCCGGCTGGCCGGAGTGCTCGGCGTCGAGGTGGCCAACGGCCTCGTACCCACCGATTCGACGATGGCGGCGCCAACGGTGGGTTTTCTCGCCGACCGGGGCGCGACCGGCATCCTGGTCAAGCCGGCCGGATCAGCGTCAAACTCCCTTCCCTCCACCGCCTTCTCAATGGTCGGAACCTCGGCACCCGAGTCGGCCCGCCCACCTCGTCAAATTGAACTCACCACCGACTCGGATGCGCCGACGACACGGCGCTCGCTTCCGGCCCTGACCATGACCGAATTTGATGCTTCGGTCCTCGACGAGGTCCCCTCTGACGCAGCAGTGGTGGCCCGCGAGTTGGCCATCCTGAGCGCCGACCCGCTCAACTCACCGACGCCGGCCAACGGGTCCGCCACCCCCGTTGATACCTCGCCTTTCGACGTCGTCGCGCTTCGGGTCCCGCCATTGCTCGACGGACAGCAGATCGCCAACCTGGTCGAGTCGTTGAATTCGGCGGACGGCGTGTTGGCACCCACCGGCGTGAGCGGCGTGGCCGCGGCCCTCAATCAGCAGCTCCAGGCGTCTCAAACCAATCGCGAGGTGGTGCTTCGACCTGCCTCCAGCCTCGGCCTGGGGGCTCTGGAGCCGGCCACCTACCGAGCCCAGCAGGCGATCAACGCCGCAAACAGCCTGGTGGCCGACGATCCAGGCCTGTCGAGCGCCCAGCGTCAGGTCCTGATCGCCCCCAACCGTCGATTGAGCGCCGAACGGGCGCAGGCCTACGCACAGTCCGCCCGGGGTGCGGCCCAGGACATTCTGGACGCGGTGACCCTTCGGGACGTGTCCACCATCACCTTGGCAGCACGCAAAACCAAAGTGCCCTTTCGGTTTCGCAATCAGTTGCAGCAGCCGGTCACCGTTTCACTTCGAATCCGATCCGATCGTCTTCGGCTGAGCGATGCAGGGCCTGACGACCGGCTCGATCTGGTGCTGCCTCCGGGCCAGAGCACCTCGGAGGTGTCAGTGGAGGTGCTTACTTCCGGCGTCTTTGCTGTAACTGCGGACGTGATGACCTCGTCGGGCAACGAGGTACTTCAACGCCAGGAGTTCCAGGTGCGGTCGCGCGCCTTCTCGGGCGTCGGGGTGGCCCTCTCGGCCGCATCGCTCCTGGTGCTCGGGATGTGGTGGCTGCGCACGGCACTGGCGAAACGGCGCGAGGCGACCAAGTAACCAACGGTTCGCAAGCATGGCACCCGGCCATGGCTCAAGATGGGGCGTGGGACCAGTAGCCTTCACCCCCATGCCCGGGAACGCGACCGACTCGCCTTCCCCGTCGGCCGACTACATGCCAGGTGCCATGCTCGGCAACCGGTACCGTTTGGAACGCAAGGTTGGAACCGGCGGGATGGCGCAGGTGTGGGAAGCCTCCGACCTCGTTTTGGATCGTCGCGTCGCAGTCAAGATCCTCCACCCGCACCTGGCCACCGACACGTCGGTGGAACGCTTCCGACGCGAGGCCATTGCCGCCGCCCGGTTGGGCCATCCCAACGTCGTCTCAATCTTCGACACCATTTCGGAGAACGGGGTCGAGGCGATCGTGATGGAGTTGGTCGACGGAACCACGTTGCGCCAACACCTCGACCGTCACCAGCGCCTCAGCCCCGACGACGCACTGCATATCGGTACCTCGGTCTGCGATGCCCTTGCCGCCGCTCACGCTTCCGACCTCGTTCACCGTGACATCAAACCGGCCAACATCCTGCTGTGTCGGGATGGACGGGTGAAGATCGCCGATTTCGGCATCGCCAAGGCCACCGCAGGCGACGGGCTGACACGCGAAGGCACACTGGTGGGCACGGCCGCCTACCTTGCCCCGGAACAGGTGGAGGGCGCTGAGGTTGATGGGCGCTCCGACCTGTACGCCTTGGGGCTGGTGCTCTACGAGGCCCTCACCGGGTCGCTGCCGTTCTCCGGCGACACCGACGCAGCGGTCGCGCTGGCCCGGCTTCGAGTCACCCCACCGAACGCCCACCGGGTGCGCAGCGCCGTGCCCCGGGCCTCGGCCGCTGTGATCGCCCGAGCGCTGGCTCGAAACCCCGACGACCGATATCCCGACGCCGCGTCGATGCGGCGAGCACTCCTCGAGGCGGGCACCGGTGAGGTGGGCACACTCGATGCCATGCCGGTGGCCACCGATGGCGGTGACGATCCCACCCCCACGAACGAGACGTCCAACTTCTCCACCGAGCGACGGTGGCTGGTGCCGGCCCTGGCGATCTTGCTGGTGGGTACCGCGCTGCTCGTTTCGGCCACGCTGTTCAGCGGCGGAAGTGCCAAGCCGTCACCGACGACCCAACCGGACAATTCCCAGGTCGAGGCCACGATCATCGGCGCCCAGGACGTCGACCCCGCCGGCGATCAGGTGGAGCACCCGGACGAACTCAAGAACAGCCATGACGGCAACGCCGACACCAGCTGGTCGACCGAGAGCTACGGCTCTGCGGATCTGGGCACCAAACCCGGCGTCGGCATCGCCTGGGTGGTGAACGACGCCCTCATCGAACGTTTGGAACTCACCTCGCCATCGCGTGGCTGGTCGGGCGACGTGTACGTACTGGAGACTCAGCAGGACCTGGCGAACTTCGATCCAAACTCCGGGGCCGATGCGAGGCCGATCGGCCCGGTGACCGACGACGACACCACGGTGAACCTCCAAGGGCGGCAAGGTGAGGTCGTCCTGTTGTGGATCACCGACCTGGGCGACCCCAAGCCGGGCGAGGACCTTCCGTTCTCGGTTCGAATCGCCGATGCCAGGATCATTTCACAGCAATCATGACGTCTTCCCGGCGAGCCGGGGCCACCGACGACGAGCTGGTCGCGTGGGCTCAAGGCGGGGACCGTCTCGCCATCGAGGTTCTGCTGCGACGTCATTACGACCGGCTCTATGCCGTGTGTCGCGGCGTGGTGGGCCTCGGTGATGCCGATGACGCGACCCAGGCCACCATGATGGGCATCGTTGGAGGCCTGGCCCGGTTTGACGGACGAGCCAAATTCACCACCTGGAGCCATCGGGTGGCCGTGAACGCGGCGCTGGACGAACTGAGGCGCCGCACACGTCGACCCGTGCCCCACGACCCGCGAGAAACGTCCGGTGACGAGAAACACCCGGGCCAGGGGGAACTCGAGCGGGCCCGTGCCACGTCCAATGAGACGATGCTGAACCATGGCCGCACACAAGGCGCCGACCCCGACGGTGGCGACCCCGCCCAAGCGGTCGCCGACCGGGCTCTGGTGGAGGCCGCGTTGGCAGCCCTGCCCGATGAGTTCCGCATACCGCTGGTTCTGGCCGAATACGGCGGCCTGGAGTACACCGAGATTGCCGAGGTGATTGGCGTGCCGGTCGGTACGGTGCGCAGCCGCATCGCACGCGCCCGACGTCGCATTGCGGTTGATCCCGGCTCAAATCACCAGAAGCAGCCCGCTGCCAAAGATCGGGAGCGCTCGTGAGCGACGAACCACTCCGCCCCGGTGCGCTGGGGCCACCACCCCAGCCCGAGCCCTCCGCCCGCGAGGCCGCCATTGCGTCCTCCTTGACCCGATTCGACGAGCTGATCGTCGACGGTCGCCTGACCGAGGGCAATGAACCTCACTCACGGTCCGATGGGTCGATGCCCTCCTCCGCACCCGTCGACGAATTGGCACAAGTTCGAGAGCGTCGTCAGGCCCGGCGTTCCAACTCACCTCGATGGCTGGTGGCGGCGGTGGTGGCGTTGGTGGTGGGCATCGGCGGAGCAGTCGTCGCTCAGTCGATGGGGGGTTCCAACCCTGAAGCCGCCAACACCGCGGCGCAGGCTGAATCGGCCCCGGTCTCCGACAGCGCCGCGCAAAGCGGAGCGCAGGAGAAGGGCGCGCTGACCGAAGCACAACCAACCGGGCTTCCGGCCGCGCAGCCACCCGCTCCCCAGGGTGCCCAAGCTGACACTGCGACGTTCCCGACCTGGCTGTGTCGGCTCGTGGCGCCATTCCGCGTGTCCGGCTGCGCCGAGAACCAGCCGTAACTGGGCATCGAGGTCGCTGCGCCTCATAGGCTGGCACGATGGCCACGTCACCTGCTGCCACACACGATCCACCGTCAGCGCCCGCTGGGCCCTCCGGCACCCAAAGCCACGGCGATGCCCACTGGGCGGACCAGGTCGCAGACCTGATCGTCGACACCGTCGATCGCGTGCGCGACCGTACGGTGACCCCGGCGCACGCACTCGCCAAATATGTGGTGTACGGCGCGGTGATCGCAGTGCTGATTCTTCCGCTCCTGGTGTTCACCCTGGTGGCGCTGGTTCGGATCATGGATGCCTTCATCCCCGGCAGCGTCTGGATCCCCTACCTCATCCTCGGCCTGGCCTTCGGTTTTGGTGGCGTTTTCCTTTGGTCCAAACGGCACCCTAAATGAGCACTATTCATCGCAAGGTTCTCATCATCGGCTCTGGTCCAGCGGGGCTGACTGCCGGCATCTACACGTCTCGGGCCCAACTCGAACCGCTTCTCGTCGAGGGCGAGCCGTCATCGACCTCGGACCAACCCGGGGGGCAGTTGATGCTCACCACCGAGGTCGAGAACTTCCCTGGCTTTCCTGATCAGGTGCAAGGCCCTGATCTCATGAACAACATGCGGGTGCAGGCGCAGCATTTCGGCACCGAGATCATCACCGCCAAGGTGTCCAAGGTGGACTTCTCCGCCGAACCCCACCGTTTGTGGGTCGGTGACCCCGACGCGGCCGAACCCACCTACACGGCCGATGCGGTCATCGTGGCAACCGGCGCTCAGGCCCTCATGCTGGGCCTTGATGCCGAATGGCGCCTGATGGGCCGAGGGGTCTCCACCTGCGCCACGTGCGACGGCTTCTTCTTCCGTGAACGCGATGTTGCTGTCGTGGGCGGCGGCGACTCGGCCATGGAGGAGGCGCTGTTCCTGGCCCGAATGGCCGGTTCGGTCACCGTCATTCACCGACGCGGCGAGCTGCGCGCATCCAAGATCATGGCCGAACGGGCGTTGGCCCACCCCAAGATCTCGTTCGTGTGGAACACCCTGGTTGAAGATCTCGTTGGCGACGAGGCCTTGGAAGGGCTGCTCCTTCGCGATGTGACCAGTGGTACCACGCGGACGCTGCCCATGGCCGGGCTGTTCGTCGCCATCGGCCACCGTCCCAACACCGACCTGTTCATCGGCCACCTCGATGCCGACGACGCCGGCTACCTGATCACCCAAGCCGATGGTTCCCAGACGTCGGTGGAGGGTGTCTTTGCCTGCGGCGACGTTCAGGACGAGACCTACCGTCAAGCCATCACGGCGGCCGGGAGTGGATGCATGGCGGCCATCGACGCCGAACGCTGGCTTGAGAGCCGCGGAGAATAGGCAAACCACTCGTCCCGCTTGACTGCGGGAATGCGGCGGCCATCCACATCGTTGTCACCAGTTCACCCCTCAAAAACGGAGCCCCCATGTCCGCAGCGATCACCCATCTCACCAACTCAAGCTTTTCCGAGGAGGTCACCGGCAGCGACCTTCCCGTCCTGGTGGACTTTTGGGCGGAATGGTGTGGACCGTGCAAGACGATTGCTCCGGTCCTCGAGGAACTTGCGCAAGAACACGGCGACAAACTGCGGATCGCCAAGGTGGACGTCGATTCCGAGCAGGCGCTGGCCTTGCGTTTCGGTATCCAGGGCATCCCCACCATGATCGTGTTCTCCAACGGCGAACCCGAACTTCGCATCACCGGCGCCATGGGCAAGCCGCAGCTTGAAGCCAAGCTGGGCAGCTACCTGGAGTAATCCACAGCGTCGTTGCCGTCGCCCCCAGCGAGATCCACAGCCATATCCACATCTGTGGATGTCCCGGTCCGCATCGGATCAGGTCACCCGTTGACCCCGGGACCTTCGTTGCCGATCACGATGCGATACAGGCGTTCCAAATCGTCCAGATCGGCGAACTCCACGACGATGCGGCCACGCTTGGAGGAGAGTTCGACCGATACCGGCGTGTCCAGGCGGTCGGACAGAAGCTGCTCCAGCTCCAACACACCTGCTGGGCGCTGTTCCGAATGCGCTCCGGAACCGGTGCTCGGGTCATCCGACGGTTTTGGAGGCCCACCTCCGATCGACTTACGCCGTCCACTGGGAACCTGCCCGGCCAGTTGATGACGTGCCCGAACCAGTTCCTCCACCGCACGCACTGAGAGTTCGTCGTCAACCGCCCGCTGAGCCACAGCGGTGCGCGACGGCTCGTCGGGCAGCGAGAGCACCGCTCGGGCGGCGCCGGCGCTGAGCACGCCATCACGCACCAGGCGCTGAAGCTCGGTCGGCAACTGCAGGAGGCGCAGCAGGTTTGTCACCGCCGGACGGCTTCGACCAAGCCTCGTGGCCGCATCGGACTGAGACAGGCCAAAGTCGTCCATCAACTGCTGGATGCCCACCGCCTCCTCCAGCGGATTGAGATCCTCACGGTGAAGGTTTTCAACCAGGGCCTCCTCAAGGGCCGCCTGGTCGTCCCCCTCCCGGATCAAAACCGGCACGGTCGCCAGACCTGCCTGCCGAGCGGCCCGCCAGCGACGTTCACCTGCGATCAGGTGGTAGGTGCCCTGTGCTGCAGGACGGACCAGCAGGGGCTGAAGAACCCCGAGCGCGGCGATCGAAGCCGCCAGCCCACCGAGCGACTCGGGGTCAAAGTCCACTCGGGGCTGAAACGGGTTGGCGCGGATGTCATCAACGGCAACTTCCAGCACCCCCCTGGGCACGGCGCCCGTCGCATCTCCCGATGCCGACCCCTCGCTGGGGCGTTCCGGCTGGACTTCGGTTGGTGGGATCAGGGAGTCGAGACCCCGACCCAGTGCACTACGGCGCCCCACGTTCGTGAACCTCCTTGGCCAGCTCCCGATACGCCACGGCGGCGCGGGAGGACGTGTCGAAGAGTGTGATCGGCATCCCATAGGAGGGTGCCTCCGAAAGGCGAACGCTTCGAGGGATGACGTTGCGGCAAACCTTGTCCCCGAAATGCTCCCGGACCTGGGCGGCCACCTCCTCAGAGAGGCGGGTACGACCGTCGTACATGGTCAGGACCAGGTTGCCCAGCTTCAACTCCGGGTGCAGGTTTCGTTGCACCTGGTCGATGTTTCTGATCAGTTGTCCCAAACCCTCCAGGGCGTAGTACTCGCACTGGATCGGCACCAGCACCTCAGACGCTGCGGCAAAGGCGTTCACCGTCAGCAGACCGAGCGATGGGGGACAATCGATGAGCACGAAGTCGAACTGGTCAAGGACCGGTTCGATCGTCCGCTTGAGCCGCTGTTCACGACTGAATGCCGGAACCAACTCCACCTCAGCACCCGCAAGGTCAAGGTTGGAGGGGGCAACGAAAAGCCCCTTGACGGAAGTGGGCTCGATGCAGTCCTCGAGCGGCTGGTCGTGGAGCAGCACGTCGTACATCGAGGTGTCCACGGCCCGAGTGTCGAGCCCCAGACCGGTCGAAGCGTTGCCCTGGGGGTCGAGGTCGATCACCAACACGCGCAGGTCACGTTCAGCCAGCGCCGCCCCCAGGTTGACGGTGGTGGTGGTCTTGCCCACCCCACCTTTCTGGTTGGCGATCGCCACCACCCGGGTGGTCATGGTTTGAGTCGGCTTGGCAACATCGCCCTTCACGTCAACATCAGACTTCGGCTTCTTGATCTTCTTGGTCTTGCTCGTCACGTCAGTGAGGCTACGGCACGGCGCGCGGGGGCTGGTGCATCCCCGTGTCGGTGGGACATGTTTCACGTGGAACATCGGATCCGAAACCAGGAGAGAGTCGGCGCACACGTTTCACGTGAAACAACCCCGGCTCTCATGACTCGCCGCAAAACGGTCGATGCCCCGACCCTGAGGCCGGGGCATCTCTGGATTGCTTGGACGTGCCGTTATGTCTAGCTGGGCTTGATGACCACCCTGCGGTCGCGGCCCTGGCCCTCCGATTCGGTGCTGACCCCGTCCACCGCATTCGCGGCGTCGTGCACGATCTTCCGATCGATCGAACCCATCGACTCCAGCACCATCGGTTCACCCGATTCGGCCACCTGTCGGGCCAGGTCTCCACCGAAGGACTCCAACGCTTCGCGTCGCAGGACCTTGTATCCGGCAATATCCACTCCAAGCCGCACCTCGGTGCCGCCCTTGGCCTCTTTCAACATGACCGCCTTGGACAGCTCCAGGATGGCGTCGGCGGTGGCGCCTCGATGGCCAACCATCACCCCAAGGCCGTCGCCCGTCACCGACACGTCCACCCGGTCGCCATCAATCTCGCTGGTCGTCGACACCGTATGACCTGCGGCTGTAAACAGCCCGCCCAGGAATGCCTCGACCGTCGACGCAACCTCGGGGGCCGTCATCGGGGCTGCCGATGGATCGCTCGGGGTGCCCGACCGGTCTTGGCGTCGGCCGCCACCGCTTCGTTGGCCCCGTGAGGCCTGCGCACCCTCGCCGGACGGCGAGCCGTCTTGGCCCTTGTCCGATGCGGGGGCTGCCGATGGGGCGGCCGCCGTCTCCGATGCGGTGTTTCCACCACTCTTTCGGTCTTGGCCTCGACCACCGCTGCGCTTCGAGTCGCCACCGGACCCACCCCGGCGACGCCGCTCCTCTTTCGCCGGTGCAGCCACCGGGGCGACACGGGCTCGAATTCGGGCCATCGACTTCACGCGTCCAAACATGGAAACGCTGGGATGTTCCAGCACCTCCACCTCGGCCTCGGATTCGTGCACGCCCAACTTTTCGAGCGCCAGGTCACGCGCCTCGTCGATGGTCTTGCCGGTCAGTTCGATCCACTCCATAGCTGCTTCCCTTGGTCATCCCCCGGAACGGGGGTCTCCTGATCGACGGCCGCGGCCGCCCGATGATGATGTCGATGACCGACGAGCGCTTCCGCTCTTCGGCTTCGACGTTGTTCCAGTGCGCTTCGACGGTTGGCCTGGCTTCGGTTCCGTTGAAGCGGCCGATCCGTTCGATGCCGACGCCTTGTCGGACTGCGCCTTGGCGCTCTCGCTCTGCGGGTTGGGGCGCTTCTTCTTGGCTTTGGCATCCGCCTCAGCCTCGGTGAGATGGCCCTTTCCTTTGCCGGGCACTCGATGCACCCCGGGGCCGTCGTCGCCGTAGAGCTCCTTGGTGATGTAGCTCTGCGTGGCGATCCTCACCAGGCCCTGTACCCCCCAATACACCGCCAACGCCCCAGCAAAGTTGAAGGCGAACACCGGCAACACAAACGGCATCACCTTGAGGATCATCGCTTGGGTGGGGTTGGCGTTGGCATTTGGGTTGCGGTTCTGGATCTGGCGGTTCTGGATGAACTGGATCACCAGAATCAACAGCAACAGAATGAGATAGGGAATGAACGGCACGATGCCCTGCGCCCAGGCCTCGGCCGGGGTCTTCGCCAGATCCAGACGGAAGCCCCTCCCAAAGAACGGCATCGTGTTTTGGGTGCTCATCGTCTTGTAGAAGCGGGTGGCGACGTTGACGTGCTCGGGGTTGAAGTACTGGTCGGTGAACACCCAGGACGTCAGCGGCTTGCCGTTGGCAGCCTGCGACACGATGTGACCGACACCTGCGGACGTGCCGCCGAGGCGGTTCGTCAGGCCGCGGATGAGGTGATACATCACGATGAAGACCGGCGCTTGGGCAATCACCGGTAGGCAGCCGCCAACGGGCGAGATGTTGTTCTCCTTGTAGAACAACATCAACTCGGTGTTCAGCCGCTCACGATCGCCTTTGTACTTCGCCTGAAGTTGTTTCAGCTCGGGTTGCAGCCGCTGCATCTGGAGCATCGACTTCGTGCTCTTCACCGTCAGGGGCGTGGTGACCACCATCACCAGGAAGGTGAAGAGCACGATGGCGACCCCGAACGAGGGGATCACGGCGTAGATACCGGCGACGATGGCGCCGAAGAACTCAAACAGTGGGTCGAAGGGACCAAGCAGGTCAGGCATCGGTACTCAAGTCATCTCGTGAGGAAGAAACTGGCTCGGGGGCGCAATTTCCATGGATATCGGGAACCGGATCCCAACCGCTGGCTCCCCAGGGATGGCATCGGCTCAGTCGGCGCAGCGACATTGCTCCACCTTTGATGGCCCCGTGAACCTGCACCGCTTCGTCGGCATAGGACGAGCAGGACGGTACGTACCGACAGGGCGAGGGGCGGGCGTTGGTCATCACCTGGTAGCCGTGAATGACGCCCTGGATCATCCGGGCGAGTGGCGACGGGTGCCTTGGACGCTGCGTTCCGCTGACGTCAGGGCGTTGTTCAGATGGGTCGACAGTTCGTCGAAGCTCAGGTTGGAGATCGCCGGCCCACCCACGATCAGGTAGTCCTTCGTAACCAAGGTTCCGCGTCGTTCCGCGTCGGCCATCAGATGCCGCAGGCGCCGACGCACCCGGTTGCGTGTCACAGCCGGTCCCAGCCGCTTGCCGAGAGCGAACGCCACCCGAGGCCGATTGGCGCTCGTGGGTGCTGCTATCACCGTGACCGGCCCGCTGTGACCCTTGCTCCCCGCTTGACGCAGTGAGCGAAAGGCCTGGCGACCGGTGAGCCGCCACGTCAGGCCGACAAGCGGGCACGGCCCTTGCGGCGGCGCGCCTTCACCACTGCTCGACCTGAGCGCTCGGCCATGCGATGACGAAAGCCGTGTCGACGAGCACGACGGCGCGTCTTTGGCTGGTAGGTACGCTTCACGAAGATTCCTCCTGGATGGGCCCGGACAAGCTTGCAAGGGGCTGTTGCCGTGCGGAGAGCCGGCCGCGCCGGCACACGGAACGAACACGTTACGGGCAGCGCCGTGTCGGGGGCAACCCGCGCAGGACACGAACAGATTTGTCGGAGGGCTGGAGCGCCCTACCAATGAGTGCTACGGTCATCCTCCCTTGCCCGAAGCTTGGGGACGTGCCGGCAACGATGCCACCGGTCCCACACGACGAACGCCGTCAACGGGGCACCGGCGCACGGAAAGCTCCGACAGTTCGTCCATGGGAGACTGTCCACAGTTTGTGGACCGTGCTGTGGACAATTAGGCCTGAGGTGAAGCACCACCCCATGGAGGATGAAGCAACATCGGTCTGGGAGGCAGTGGCCCGCGGCGTCACCCACCAGGTGTCGAGCGTCGTATGGCGCACCACCTTCAGTGAGGTTCGGGCCGTCGACTACGACGGTGCAACGCTCACGATCGTCGCGCCCAGCCTGGTCCTGAGGGATCGCATCGACAATCGATTCCGCCCACTTCTCATGGGTGTCATCAGCGACCTCGGCCTCGAGGGCGTTGATCTGGCAGTCGAGGTCGATCCCGACTCCAACCTCGCCGAGCCCCTCAACAGCGAGCTGAGTCCACTCACCACCACTTCCAGTTCAGGCGCGTCCACTGGCGGCGTCTCCGTTCCGACCACGTCGTCGGATCAGGCCCTGAGCGGCCTGCACGGGTCCGGCGCCCCCAACAGTGTTCGCTCTGGTGGGCTCAACAACCGCTACACGTTTGCCTCGTTCGTGACCGGCCCGTCCAACCGCTTCGCCCAGGCGGCGGCGCTTTCCGTCGCCGAGACCCCCGCCCGTTCCTACAACCCGCTGTTCGTGTACGGCTCGGCGGGATTGGGCAAAACCCACTTGTTACAGGCGATCGCTCACTACGTCTCGGAGAACTACCCCACCTACCGGGTTCGCTACCTCTCCACCGAGGAGCTGTTGAACGAGTTCGTCGATGCCATCCGCAACAACGCTCAGCCGGACTTCAAGCGGCGTTACCGCGAGAACGACGTGTTGCTGGTCGACGATATTCAGTTCATGGAGGGCAAGGAGCAACTCCAGGAGGAGTTCTTCCACACGTTCAACACCCTCTACGAAGCCAACCGTCAGATCGTGCTGAGCTCGGACCGCCCGCCCGATTCCATCGCCACCCTGGAAGACCGCCTTCGCAGCCGGTTCAAGATGGGGCTGATCACCGACATTCAACCGCCCGACTTTGAAACTCGCCTGGCCATCGTCCGGAAGAAGTCGGAGCAGTCCGAGTTCCCGCTGCCCGGCGAAGTGCTCGAGTTCATCGTCACCAACATCACCAACAACATCCGTGAACTCGAGGGTGCGCTCAATCGGGTCACCGCCTATGCCAACCTCACCCGCACCCCGGTCACCATGGACAGCGCCCGGCAGGTGCTGGGCGATCTCTCCGCCGGCGGTGGTCGCATTGTCACCCCCGAGCGCATCCTCGAAGCCACGTCCGAGTTCTACGGGTTCAGCATCGACGAGTTGAAGTCCAAGAGCCGTCGACGTCCGCTGGTGACGGCTCGACAGGTGGGGATGTACCTGTTTCGGGAGCTCACCGAGTTGAGCTACCCCCAGATCGCCAAGATCTATGGGGGCAGGGACCACACCACGGTCATTCACGCCTACGAGAAGATCAAGGCGCTCATGGCCGAGCGCCCGCAGATCTACCAGGACGTCCAAACGCTGATTCAGCAGATCAAGAACGGCCTGTGACACACCTGGGGACACGGCTGTGTGTGAGCCGCTCGATCCTGGGGACGACACCACCGTTATCCCCACGGGCCGGCTCCCTCGGACCTCGTACCTGGGGATCATCATGGACCACCGGTGGATTCAACTCGTCAGATCCCGCAAGGGTTTCGGCTAGGTTTTCCACAATCCACAGGCCCTACTACTTCACCACCCTGTAAGTAGTTACATCAAGACGACAGTAGGAGAGTGCACGAACCGTGAAGTTCCGATGTGAACGTGATGTTCTGGCCGACGCGGTTGGAAGCGCCGGCCGAGCGACTTCAGGCCGCGGCGGTGCCCTGCCGGTATTGGCCGGCCTTCGGCTCCGCCTCGATGGCGACCACCTGGAGATCACCGGTTCCGACCTCGACCTCACGGTCACCGCCGAGATCGAGGTCGCCGGAGGGGACGACGGGGTGGCGGTCATTCCCGCTCGTCTGATGGCCGACATCGTTCGTGCGTTGGAACCGGGTGCGGTCAACGTGGAGGTGACCGAGGATCAGGCGACGATCACCGGTGGCCGATCGGAGTTCTCGGTCAACGTGATTCCTCCCGAGGAGTACCCGCAGGTTTCCGAGCCCACGGCCGATTCGGTCACGCTGTCGGCCGAGGCGCTTGCAGACGGACTTCGCCAGGTGGTGCCGGCCGCCTCCAACGATGACAACCGCTTGATACTCACCGGCGTGCAGTTGGCCGCCGAGGGTGATGGGCTTCGTCTCGTGGCCACCGACAGCTACCGCCTGGCGGTGCGCGACCTGGGCGGTCAGTCCGTGCTGGAGGAGGGCCAGTCGGTGCTGGTGCCGTCGCGAGCGTTGACCGAGGTCATCCGGTCGTTGGGTGATGCCGAGGAGGTCACGCTGGTGTTGGGCGCTCAGGACGCCACCTTCAGGATCGGTGGAGTGCGCGTCACCACCCGCTTGATCAGCGGCGATTTCCCCAACTATCGGGGGCTGATTCCCGAGACTCAGGCCAATACGCTCACCGTCGATCGTCATGCGCTGATCGAGGCGGTGCGCCGCGTGAAGTTGATGGCCCGCGAGTCCACCCCCATTCGGTTGGAGATGAGCCACAACTCCCTTGAACTGGTGGCGGTGACACAGGACGTTGGGCATGCTTCCGAGCGGATGGACGTGACTTTTGAGGGTGAAGGCCTGACCATCGCGTTCAATCCCGACTACCTGCTCGATGGGCTTGATGCAGCACGGGGCGAGGAGGTGCGTGTGGAGACCATCGGCGACAACAAGCCGGCCGTACTGCGCGGCTCCGACGCTGACGACTTCCTGTACCTGCTGATGCCGGTACGAGTTTCGTAGCGGGCCGCACCAAACCATGTTTCTGCGACGGTTGGAGTTGCGGCAGTTCCGCTCCTACGAGAAGTTGTCGCTGGAACTGCCGGTGGGCTTGACGGCCCTGATCGGTCCCAACGGCATCGGCAAGACCAACCTTGTTGAGGCGGTGGCCTGGCCACTGCTGTTGACGAGTGTTCGCGGCGTTCCCAATGAGGCGTTGGTGCGGCGAGGTGCCGAGGCGGCCGTGGTGAGGGCCGAGTTCGAGGAGCCGTCGCCCGACGGTGAGTGGCAGGGCGTGGGCGAGGCTCGGCGGGCGTTGATCGAATCAGAGATCTCCACCCGTGGACGAGGGCGGGTGCTGTTGAACCGCCAGGCTGGTGCCCGTCGTCGTGACGTGGCCGAGGTGGGGCGGGTCACGGTGTTCTCGCCCGACGACCTGGTGCTGATCAAAGGATCGCCTTCGGATCGCCGACGCCTGCTCGATGATGCGCTGGTGGCTCGTGATCCTCGGCTGGATTCGGTTCGATCCGACTACGAGAAGGTGCTTCGACAACGAAATGCGTTGCTGCGTCAAACCAGAGGTGGGCTCGATCAATCGGCCGAACTCACCCTGGAGGTGTGGAATCGTCAGCTCTCCGAGCGAGGTGACCGGTTGGGCACCGAACGTGCGGCGCTGGTCGAGGAGTTGTCGCCACTGGTGAGTGCTGCCTACGAGGAATTGGCAGGAGCGAAGTGCGAGGTGGTGCTGACCTACGATGCCCCGTGGCGAGACACCGGGTTGGCGGCTGCCTTGAACGACGCACGACGCGAGGAGTTGCGACGCGGCGTCACCATGGTGGGGCCGCATCGTGACGAGTTGGTTGTCAGCCTCGACGGGATGGCGGCCCGCACCCATGCGTCTCAGGGCGAGCAACGCAGCCTGGCGTTGTCGCTGCGGCTGGCAGTACACCGTCTCCTGACGGACCGCTTTGGTGCGCCGCCGCTCCTGGTGCTTGACGATGTCTTGTCGGAACTCGATGCGCAGCGGCGCTCGGCCTTGTTGCGCGCCGTTCCAAGCGGGCAGACGCTGTTGACCACTGCCGCCGAGCTTCCAACGGAGATTGACCCCTCCGCCGTGCTCGAGGTGACCGAACCCGGATCGGTGAGGTGGCGATGAGGTCTCAGCGTCCGTCCCGGCACGTGTCCAGCTCACTCGATGCGGTACTGGCACACTTTGGCCGGCCGTCGTTGGACGCTCACGCGGTGATTGAGGGCCAATGGCCCACCATCGTCGGTGCGCGGCTGGCCAAGTGGTGTTGGCCAAGCGATCTGGTGTCGGGCCGGCTGGTGATCAGCACCACCGATCCAGCGGTGGCCGAGGAGTTGAACCTGTTGGGGCGTGAGCTGGCCGGCACGCTGAATCAGTTGGTGGGGGACGACGTTGTCGCCACCGTGAGGGTGCGTGTCACTTCCGAGAGCCGTTCCCCGGGGGTCCCTACAGAACAGGCCCCGAAGGGCACAGACGGACGCTGAGGGCCCAGTCCGGTCTGGGCCCTCGTCAAAATGAGCTATGCTGGGCTCGGCCGACTTGGCCGGGCGGCGTAACCACATTCAATTCAGCCACAAGATGTCCACATAGTTATCCACAACCTGTGTATTCATTGACGGCAAGTGGTTCATTCGGCCCATTTCCACCAATCTCGCACCCCCAGAGGTCACCTAACGTGACAGTTGAACCCAGCACGTACGGCGCCGAGCAGATTCAGGTGTTGGAGGGCCTGGAAGCGGTTCGAAAACGTCCGGGAATGTATATCGGTTCCACCGGCCCCAGCGGGTTGCATCACCTGGTGTACGAGGTGGTCGACAACTCGGTCGATGAGGCGATGGCAGGGTTCTGCGATCACATCGAGGTCACACTCCTGGCCAGTGGTGGCTGTCAGGTGGTCGACAACGGCCGTGGCATTCCCACCGACCCACACCCGAAATACCCGGGCATGTCGGCCGCCGAGGTGGCCATCACCGTGTTGCACGCCGGTGGCAAGTTCGGCGGCGGTGGCTACAAGGTGTCGGGCGGACTGCACGGGGTTGGCATCTCGGTGGTCAACGCATTGTCGGCCCGAACCGAGGTGGACATCGACCGGGAGGGGCAGCGCTGGTCGATGAGCTACATCGACGGGGGCGTCGCCAACGAGCCGCTTCGACAGATCGGCCCCACCCCGCCGAGCACCGATGGCATCGAGCGCCCCACGGGCACCACGGTGCGCTTCTGGCCCGACCCGGAGATTTTCGACGAGGTCACGTTCCGCAGCCAAACCCTGACCGAGCGCCTGCAGATGATGGCGTTCCTCAATGCCGGTTTAACCATTTCGTTTACCGACGAACGTGGCGAGGAACCAGAACGAACCATCTTCTGTTATGAGAACGGCGTGCGGGATTTCATCGTGCACATCAACGGCCCAAAAGAAACATTGTTCGACGACGTGGGCCACTACCACCACTCGGAGGAGGCGGCGGGTGCCCCGATGCAGGTGGAGATCGCCTTTCAGTGGAACACCGGCTACAACTCCGACGGTCTGCACAGCTTTGCCAACGGCATCAACACCATCGAAGGCGGCATGCACGAGGAGGGCTTCAAGAAGGCGCTCACCAACACGCTCAACAGGTACGCCCGCGAGAAGGGCCACCTGAAGGAGAAGGAGACCAACCTTCAGGGCGAGGACATCCGTGAGGGCCTGACCGCGATCATCTCGGTCAAGCTGGCCGACCCGCAGTTTGAGGGTCAGACCAAGTCGAAGCTGGGTAACGTGCCGGTGCGTTCCATGGTCGAGCGGGCGACCAACGACCGGCTGGGGGAGTGGCTCGAGGAGCATCCCACCGAGGCGCGACGCGTGGTCGCCAAGGCGATTGCCGCATCTCGTGCCCGCGAGGCAGCACGGTCGGCCCGAGAGGCCACCCGCCGCAAGTCGGCCCTCGACGGCGCAGGGCTGCCGGGCAAGCTGGCCGACTGCTCGTCGAAGAACCCGGACGAGTGCGAGCTGTACATCGTGGAGGGCAACTCGGCCGGCGGCTCCGCCAAGGACGCCCGCGACCCGGCCACCATGGCAATCCTGCCGATTCGGGGCAAGATCCTCAACGTCGAGCGTGCCCGGCCGGACCGCATGCTGCGCAATGCCGAGGTCACTTCGCTGATCCAGGCGGTTGGCGCGGGCATGGGCGAGGAGTTCGACCTCCCTCAGATTCGATACGGCAAGGTGGTGCTCATGGCCGACGCCGACGTCGACGGCAGCCACATTCGCACGCTGTTGCTCACCTTCTTCTTCCGTCAGATGAAGCCGCTGGTGGAGGCGGGTCGGGTGTTCATCGCACAGCCGCCGTTGTACTCGACCAAAGTGGGCAAGGAGACGGTGTACCTCAAGGACGACGAGGCCCGCCGCGAGTTTCTTGTCGGGCGGCCCAAGCACTCTGAGGACTTCGCCCGCTTGAAGGGTCTGGGCGAGATGGATGCCGACGAGCTTTGGGCGACGACGATGGACCCGGAGCGACGGACCCTGCTGCAGGTGACCGCCCAGCAGGCCGCCATCGCCGACCAGGTGTTCTCGGTGCTGATGGGCGAAAGCGTTGAAAGCCGCAAGCACTTCATCCAGACCAACGCCAACGACGTCCGCTTTCTCGACATCTAATCGGAGCATGAGCCATGTCAGATGAACCGCCAATCCAGCCAGAGAACGACGAGCCTGCTTCCGAGGATGGCGTTCCCGAAGATCTCGTGGTGCCGGTCGAGTTGGTCGACTTCAGCGGCGAGGGCATCGAGCCCATCGAGATTCAGGCCGAGATGGAGCAGTCCTTTCTCGACTACGCCATGTCGGTCATCGTCAGCCGGGCGCTGCCCGACGTGCGCGACGGTCTCAAGCCGGTGCATCGCCGCATCCTCTGGGCGATGCACGAGGCCGGACTGCGCCCCGACCGTCAGCACCGCAAGTGCGCCACGGTCGTCGGCGACGTCATCGGCAAGTACCACCCGCACGGTGACAGCTCGGTGTACGACGCCCTGGTGCGCATGGGCCAGGACTTCTCGCTGTCGCATGTGCTGATCGACAAGCACGGCAACTTCGGTTCGCTGTCCGACGGGCCGGCCGCCTACCGCTACACCGAGTGCCGCCTCGATCCGCTCGCCATGTCGATGCTGGCCGAGATCGACGAGGACACCGTCGACCGGATCCCCAACTACGATGGGTCGACCGAAGAGCCCACCGTGCTGCCGTCGCGGTTCCCCAACCTTTTGGTTAACGGCTCGCAGGGCATCGCAGTGGGCATGGCCACCAACATCCCGCCGCACAACCTGGGCGAGGTGATCGACGCGGTCGACCTGCTGATCGACCACCCGGACGCCACCGTCGACGAGCTGATGGAGCGGGTGTTGGGCCCCGACTTCCCCACCGGCGGTGAGATTCTGGGTCGAGCCGGACTGATCTCGGCCTACCGGACCGGACGGGGCTCGATCAAGCTTCGAGGTAAGGCGGAGATCGTCGAGGACGCCAACGGCCGCAACAGCATCGTCGTGTCGGAGGTGCCCTACCAGACGGCACCCGAGGTGATTGAGGAACGTGCCGCCGAGCTGGTGAACAACCGTGAGCTCGAGGGCATCCGGGCCATCACCAACAGCTCGGCCAAGGGCCAGATCAAGCTGGTGTTCGAGCTCAAGCGCGATGCATCACCCATGGTGGTGCTCAACAACCTCTACAAGTACACGCCGTTGCAAACCACCTTCGCCGCCAACATGGTGGCGCTGGTTGACGGCGTGCCGCGCACGCTCAACCTGCGCGACGCCCTGGTGCACTACCTCGAGCACCAGCGCGAGGTCGTCCGCCGCCGCACCGAGTTCCGTCTGGCCCGTGCGCAGCGGCGGGCCCACATCGTCGAGGGGCTGGTGCGGGCGCTCGACCTGATCGATGCGATCATCGCTGCGATCCGGGCCTCGGCCGACCGCGGCGTGGCCCGCGCCGCGTTGATGGGGGAGGGCTTCGAGTTCTCCGAGATTCAGGCCAACCACATCCTTGACCTGCCGTTGGGTCGCCTCACGCGGTTGGGTCGCACCGAGCTGAATGAGGAGCTGGCCGAGCTTCGGCGCATCATGGCCGAGCTCGAGGCGATCCTGGCCGATCAGGGCCGTCTCGATGCGGTGATCCGCGAGGAACTGGCCGACATCCGCAGCCGTTTCGCCGTTGATCGCCGCAGCGCCATGACCCACGATCCCGGCGACCTGGACGTCGAGGATCTGATCGACGATGAGGATGTCGTCGTCGTGATGACCAGCCGGGGCTATATCAAGACCACGTCGCTGGACGCGTTTCGCACACAGGGCCGCGGTGGCCGCGGGGTGGCGGGTGCCAAGCTCCGCGACGAGGACATGATCACCACGTTGATCAAGACGTCTGCGCACGCCTACCTGCTGTTCTTCACCAACCGGGGCAAGGTGTATCGCCTCAAGGTGCACCGCATTCCCATGATGGACCGGGGCGCTCAGGGCACCGCCATCGTGAACCTGCTGCGCCTGGCGTCCGACGAGCGGGTGGAGGCGGTCATCGACACCCGCGACTATGAGTCGCACCGCTACCTGATGTTCACCACGTCCCACGGCGTCGTGAAGAAGACCCGGTTCACGGCCTACGACTCGTCGCGCCAGGACGGCCTGATCGCCGTCAGCCTGCGCGACGGCGACGAGTTGGTCGAGGTGTTGCCGGTGAATGACGACGACGAGGTCATGTTGGTCTCGTCGTCGGGCATGGGCATTCGCTTCGCCGAGTCCGATGTCCGGCCGATGGGTCGAAACGCCGCCGGTGTGCGGGGCATGCGTCTCAAGTCGGGCGACCGCGTGATTGGTTCGGCCGTGATCACTCCCGACACGCGTTTGCTGACCGTCACCGACGGTGGCTACGGCAAGCGCACCGACCCGGACGAGTTCACCCGTCAGGGCCGCGGTGGTCAAGGGGTTCGGGCGCACCGAATCCGCGACGACCGGGGTCGGGTGGTGGCCGCCAACCTGGTGGCTGAGGACTCGGAGATCTTCCTCATCACCGACGCAGGCGTCATCATCCGTACCCCTGTCGGTTCCATCAGCGAGTACGGACGGGATGCAATGGGGGTCACCGTCATGCGCCTCGATGGTGACACGAAGGTGGTGGCCGTTGCGCCGGTGGTCAGTGAGGACGGAGCCGTCGACGAGTCCGACGAAGCGGACGTTGAGGCCATCGTCGAGGCGCAACCCGGGGAGTAGCCCGGGGAGTAGCCCCCGGGGCACGGTGTCCATGGCCGGCGCTGTTTGGTGCCTTCACCCTGGGATGATGCGTCGGAACGAGCGTGGCTCGGTGGTGTGGTGGGTGGTTGGGGTGATGGGCTGTGTGCTGTTGCTCTTGACCGCCCTTGGGGTCTTGGCACAACGGTCACTCCGAATCGCGCAGGCCCAGGCGGTCGCCGACCTGTCCGCCTTGGCGGCCGTCGGGTCGGCCGAGGCCGGCCGCCAGGCGGGCACTGTCGGGTCGGCACCAGGCGCGGCACAAGAGGTGAGTGCCCGCAACGGATGGGTGCTGACATCGGTGACCAGCTCGGAACTTGCGCTGGGTGGTCGATTGTGGCGGGTGCGCATCAGCGGCGATGGGGTCTCGGCCGTCGCCGCGGCCCGGCCCGACCCCGTTCACCGCGACTTGGCTGCGGGGCCCTAGACTCACCGGAATGGCACAACCGGATGCGGGCAAACGGATTCCAGGTCCTCGCACGGCGGTGGTGCCGGCGCCCGTGCCCGGTACCGACTCGACACCCAAAGAAGCTCGGTGGCAGCGCGAGGACGTTGCCGGGTCCTCGAAACCGGCGGCCAAGCAACCGGCGGCCAAGAAGCCGAAAGCCGAGCAACCGGCAGCCAAGAAGCCACCAGTGACGGTGGCCAAGAGGCCGGCGGCCACACAAGGTGACTCGACCACGCCCGCAGTCGAAACGACCAAGCCCAAGAATGACCCCGCGCCGCCGGCGAAACCCGTCGAAGAACCGCCGTCGACAACCCCGGTCACAGGTTCCAAGTCTTCGGCTCCTGTCGTACCTGCAACCCAAGCCGCTCCGGTGGTCGAGTCACCGGAAACTCAGCGCGTGGTGGCGGGTCCCCCCGCAACGAGTGTCCAACCTGCTGTTGAGACGAGCAACTCCACCGGTGACGGCTCCGACGGCGACTCGGCGATGGTCGAGTCCCGCAGCGGTTTTGGTCGTCGGGAACGGTTCCGGGCGCGGCGGGTTCGTCGACTGGTCCGTCACGTCGACCCGTGGTCGGTTTTCAAGCTCACGCTGGTGCTCAACGTGTGCATGTGGTTCATATTTTTGGTTGCCGGTGTCACGATGTGGTCGGTGGCACGATCATCGGGCACGATCGAAAACCTAGAGAAGTTCGTGGCGCAATCGTTCAGCCTCACCGCCGTCACCATCGACGCCGATCTGCTTTTTCGTGTGTTCTCGCTGATCGGTCTGATCATCACGTTGGCACTGACCGGTGCGGCGGTCATCGGATCGATCTTGTTCAACCTCATCTCCGACCTCATTGGCGGCGTCTGGGTGTCGGTTATCGAGGAGGAGTCGGCGGAGCCGGTCTAACCCGTTCGCTCGACAGCACACCCGGCGGCTAACTTGATGCACAACCCGGGGCTATAGCTCAGTTGGTTAGAGCGCACCCCTGATAAGGGTGAGGTCGCTGGTTCGAATCCAGCTAGCCCCACAGAAAGCGGAGGAGTCCATGAGAGCGCTGCGCCGAGGTGCCTTTGCCATGGCTGTCGCCGGTTTCGTCACCGCTGTGCTCCGACTGCGTGGCAATGGAGGCCTACCCCCTCAAGAAGGGGGCTGGCACGAGCTGACGGGGCCCGAGTACCGGTGATCGTCGAGCTCGTCGGGTTGGGTGCTGTCGGACGGCGGTTGCTGAGCGAATTGTTGTCGACCCGCTCCGTCGAGTTGGTGCGGGTTCGAAGTCGACGAGTTGATGTGGCGGCAGCTCAGGTGGGTGGCCTGGCCCGAGTGGAGGTGGTCGGTGAGGGCCGACGCGTCGACGCCGACTGGATGGCGGTCACCACCGAGGCGGGTGCACAGCGGTCAGCACTTCGCTTGGCCGCGGATGCCGGTATCCCGGCAGTTTCGGTGTGCGACGACCCCGACTTGGTGACCGAACTCCTGGAGGGTTGGGCGGCGCCGGTGGTGGTCGGAGCCACGTTTTCACCCGGTTTGACCGATGTGATGGCTGTGCACGCCGCAGGCCTGCTCGACGAGGTCACAGAGTTGCACGTGGCTCGCCACCTCTCAGGAAGTCGCTCCTGTGCGGAGGCGAGGGCGCGGGCGCTGAAGCGAGAAGGTCGGGACTGGCGTGATGGCGCCTGGCTGGAGCGTGCTGCCGGTTCGGGGCGTGAACTGTGGTTCTTTCCCTCCCCCGTGGACGGTCAGGATACGTATCGGGCCGATTTGGCCGAGGTGCACACACTTCGGGCCGCCCACCCGGAGGTCGCTCGTCTGAGTGCCCGCATCTCGATGAATCGGCGGGAGCGCCTGCCGGTGATGGTGGGCCTGCCGCCCTTTCCAAGCCCGCAGAAGCCGGCTGGTGTTGGAGCGGCGGTGGTCGAGGCCAGGGGACGACAGGGCACCTCGACCGCAAGCGTGGTTTTGGGCGTGGTGGATCGAATTGAGGCGGCGACGGCGGCGTTGGCAGCAACCTGCGGAGAGCTGTTGGTATCCGGCGGTGCTGAACGACGGTCGTGTGCAATCACAGCCGGTCAGGTGGCGCCCTCGGTCAGCATGTTGAAGGTGCTTGCCCGACGGGGCGTGACCATCGCCCGGTTCGGTCAATTGGACGTCGATTGAGTTCGCTCATGCGGATTGGTTCACCCCGATCGACGAATCCGTCGGCCGGCAATGCCGCTGGGGTGGACGCATGATCTCAACCACCGACGCCCACCCCACCGACGAGATCGCCAGCCTCGTCAACGCAGCCCAACCCCACGCCACCAGCTGCTCGAACTGAACCTGCAGCCTCGACGGCAGCGGAGCGCGCGGCTCTGCCAACGACACCGACCCTTCCGTCGATCTTTCCTTGGAGGTGACTCCCGATGGAATCGTCGCTGACGATGAATCCCAGACCATTGAAATCTCCGCCGACCCCGCTGAGGGCATTTCCATCGCGTCCGACGAGGCCGCAGAGGTCACCCTTGGTATTCCCGGCAGATCCACTGCCGACGGCGTGAAAATCGGCGACAGCCTCGTTTACCAAGACGCTGCCACCGATTCAACGGTCGTTGCGCGACCGACTGAAGACGGGGCACAAGCTCTCATTGTGCTTGACAGCCCCGCTGCTCCCTCTCGATTCGTATTTCCGATCGAGGTGGCCGGCAGTCCTGTCGAACTACGTGCCGGCAGCGATGGTTCGGTGGAGATTTTTGCGCAGGGGAGTACGTTCGGAACCCGAGGCGCAGCCTGCGCTGTCTACGCTGCCGCCATCGTCTATCAAGCTAACCGGGCCAGTAATCGGGGCATGTGTCTCAAGTTGAAGTACCCGAGATTCGGTCCGAAGGCTACGTGCCGGACATCTACAAGAGCGGGTAGTGTCGCTGACATGCGTTTGCTCACGCTCCGAGAGATTAAGGAGTTCACATACTCGAATCTCCGAGGGTTGGCTGCGGGATTGATCGTTCTACTCGTAGCAGGGTTGATCTTGGGGTCATGGCTTCACTATCAGTTCGGCGAGGGTTGGGCAGCTGCAGCGGTTGTCTCGCTGATCCCTATCCACTATTTTTGGGTTTGCCATCAGGTTGGCCAATTCGAGCGATAACCGAACGAGACACCCAGGGCTGTAGGGGCCAAGCAGCGGTCTGGATTTGGGCTGGTTGACGGTGTGCCCAGGCGGTGTGTTCGTTGTGGGGGGTGCCGGTTCGGTGGCCGCGGTGGAGTTAGCCGACGAGCCAGTTGCCGAGCGCTCTGAGTGCTTGGTGGTGGAGGTCACCAGCGGCTCTGTGCTGGCGTGCAGCGAGCAGAATCCCCATTGGTCGATGGCGTCGTAGAGGCGCCGGTTGCGGACATGGCGGGCGAGCACGGCGTGCTTCTTGCCAGAGGCGATGGTGGCGTTGAGTCCGGCGATGACCTCGACCAACGCTTTCGTTGTTGCAGCGAACGCTGCGGCGACCGCTGGCGGGGCGGCGAGCTGAGGGGACCGCAACGCGGTTTGGCTTTCGGCAGCACGCCCGTCGAGGTTCCGTTGGCGTCCGCCGCACTTCAACGCGGAGCGGATCTGGGAGATCGACAATTGTCGGGCCTGGTCGGGGTGTTGCGCTTTGGTGAGCACTGCGACTGCGTCGCGGCCAGCGCGTTTGTCGTACGTGACCAGTGCGGCGGGGAAAGACTCGCGGAGATCGTTGGCGAGCCGGTTGGCGTGCTTTGAGACCCTCAGGAAACCGTTTCGCAGCGGGTCTGTCGCCGGCGTCGTTCATCAGATGGACTTCGTGATGGGTTTCGGCCCAGTCACCGCCCACGAAAATGGTCATCGTGTGCCTCCTCGGATCGGTTCCACATGTGAGCCGGCGGGCTTCCCGAGCGGCGACCTAATGGACCAGTGCTCTACGGACGACAGCCCATGAGCGCTTGCTGGGCAACCCGAACCTGCCGACCGGGGCACGAGCTAGCCGTAGGAATCCCGGAGGGCTCCAGGCCAAACAAGTGTCACGGACCAGCGGCTCGAATCCAGACTCTCAAGAACCCAGCAACCCCATTGGGTAATTCAACTCATTACGCAGGTTGTGGTTCAGGTTCTACGTGGAGTGTCCGACACATCGGGTGCGAGTTCGGTTCGACATCCCAGGAGCGCAGTGTGACCACGAAAGAAGAAACTCGAGTTCTGATCGAGGCCAACCTCAACCTGGTCAATCATGTGGTTTTTCAGGTAGCCGTCCATTTCCCTCGCCATGTCGATCGTCAGGATCTGGCACGAGCGGGTGCGCTCGGTTTGGTGGAGGCAGCGCAGCGTTACGACGACGCTCGTGGCGTCCCGTTCGAGCGATTTGCAGCGCAGCGCATCCGCGGCGCCATTCTGGACTCGGTCAGGTCGGCCGACTGGGCCCCGCGCTCGGTTCGGAGCATGGCCCGACGATTTGATCAGATGGAGCAGCGCCTGGCATCGGAGTTGGGACGAGTGCCCGAACGTGACGAGGTGGCCAAGGCCCTCGGAATGACCCGGGAAGAGATTCATCGGTTGCGGGACCAAACGTTCAGGTCGGTGGTGTTGGCCTTGGAGAGCCTGGTCACCGACTCGTCCGAGGAGCATGTGACGCTGATGGACGTGCTGGAGGACCCCAAGGCGGTGGAGCCGGCACGAGAGCTTGAGGGCCGAGAGATGCTCGCCTTCCTCCGGGATGCTGTGAGGCTGCTGCCTGCACGCCAGCGTCTGGTGATCGTCGGCTACTTCCTGGAGGACAAGACGTCGCAGGAGTTGGCCGTACTTCTGGGCGTCACCGAGAGCCGCATTTCACAGATGCGGACCGAGGCCTTGGAGTCGATGCGTAGGGGAATCGAGGCTCAGTACGAGCCGGTCGAACCTCAAGCGCAGGGCCGATTGGCCAAGCGTCGGGCGCAGTACGCGTCCGCCATTGGTGGCGCCTGTGATTGGAAGGTCCGCCTTGATCACGCACCGCAACTCCTGCCGGTGTGAACACTCTCCACAACCTTACGCAGCGGGATGTCGCCGGCGCTGCTGATGTCGTTGTGAGCTGATGAGCTGACCGGATGACGTTCGCCATCTGAATCTGACTTCGTCGGTGAAATAGGGGTCTCGGCTCATCACCCAACCGGGCCGGTGGGTCACTCGGTGGTGGTGGCGACACAATTCGGCCATGTTGTCGATATCGGTGGGGCCATCATGGTCCCATTCGTCGACGTGGTGGGCGTCGCACCACGAGGCCGGCCGGTCGCAGCCGGGGAAGACGCATCCGCCGTCGCGGATCATGAGTGCCCGCCGTTGGTGGCGGTTGGCGTACCGAAGGGTACGTCCCATGCGGAGTGGGTCGCCCGAGGTGGAAACCTGCATCGGGCGGATCACGCCGGCGGCAATGATGAAGCGAAGGATCTCGGGTGACAGGTGATTGCCCTCGCCGTCGGTGAGCTCGGGGGGCGCATCGTTTCCTTCGTCGAGCTTCATCACGACGATGATCTCGGGTTCGGGAAGCCTGCCCTGACCATCGCGCACGCCGCATGAGCGTTCCAACATTTCGCAGAGTGCCTCGGCGCCGGCCTGGGCGCGGCTGGGGACCTGGGTCGCGCCATTGGTTGCTTCGGCGTCGGCGCGGAAGCGGCTGAGGACCCGGTTGGTCTCGTCGTCGATGATTGCCTTGATCGAGAGTGCCAGCTCGCCGACCAACTGTCCGGAGAGATGGGTTACACCGTCGGTGGTCGATACCACGCGGAGTTGGTTGTTGGCCGGGTCGGTGGCGGGGTCGTAGCCGCCATCCTGGTCGAGTCTTTGCCCGATGCCTCGAACTTCTCGGGCCCAGCGTTCGAAGGTGGCGACTTGGGCGAGATCGATCAGCTGGGGCAGCAGGTCGGCCATGTCCTGCCAATTGCGGTCGTTGGCGGCCGAGTCGAACACCTTGACGTGTTGCCAGCCGATCCGTTGGACTCCAAGCGCTGCTTCGAGGGCAGGGTAGCGGCGGGCCATGCGGGTGGCGGTCATCACCTGACTTCGACACAGCTGCGGCGGTTGTTGGAGCCGGTGGGCCAGCCACATGGGGGAGGTGTGCCCGTGGAGGATGTCGCAGACTCCGTTGGCGGCGACCTCGGCGATGAGCACGGCCTGGCGGTGATCGATGCGCCGTCGTTGGGTTTCGAGGTCGATCAGCTCGGCCAACTGCGGGGAACCCTCGGTGGACAGGTCGTGTTCTCGCAGAAAGTGAGACGCCTCGTTGCTACTGATGCGTCCGTTCTCGGTCGGCTCGACGCAAACCTTGCCGCTGAATTTGTTGAGATCTCTCCCGCCGGAGGACATACGACTATCGTACACCTGTTCGATGATCTCGGCAAGCAATTTGCTCGGAAGGCCGCTTCGATGCGCTCGAACTGTTAGGAACCTTCGAGGCAGTCGGGCTGCTCGGCCTCCATCCAGTCGAACAGTGGCTGCGCGGAGAACCAGCCGGCCAGCGATGAGCCGACCTGATCGCGTACGCCGCGGGCGATGTCGTCGGGAATCGGTTGGGGTTCGCCGGCCGCCATGGCCAGCAACTCGGCCTGGCAGGTGCGCTCCATGGTGACGAACCAGAACGTGGCCTCCTCCACGGTCGCGCCCACGGTGAGCGGCCCGTGGTTGGCCAGGATGGCGGCCTTGTTGCCGCCGAGCGCGGTGGCGATGCGCTTGCCCTCCTCGACATCGTTGGCGACGCCGCCATAGTCGGGGTCCAACACGTGATCCTCGAAGAAGATGCAGGCGTCCTGGGTGAGGGGGCGAAGTGGGCGGTGAAGGCTGGAGAACGCTTTGCCGTGCAGTGAGTGCGAGTGGGCGGCGGCCACCACGTCGGGACGTGCGGCATGAACCTGGCTGTGGATGGCGAATGCCGCCTGGTTGACCGGCCAGCTGCCCTCCACCACCTCGCCGTGGTGGTCCACCAGCAGCAGGTCGGCCACCCGGATCTGTTTGAACGACATGCCGAAGGGGTTCACCCAGAAGCAGTCGTCTCGCAGGGGATCGCGGGCGGTGATGTGCCCGGCGACGCCCTCGTCGAAGCCGAGGCGGCCAAAGATGCGGAAGGCGACCGCCAGACGCTGCTTGCGGTGCAGGCGTTCGTCCTCGGGGGATCGCGCGGCGAAGGGGTTGTGGGGAGTGCGCTCGACGGCGGTCGGCATGTTCGTGGCCATGGCCCCAGTCTGGCACCCGACCGGCGCGCTATCGGCCGACCAGGCGATGTGGGGTGAGCGCCGCAAGGTCGAGCGTGACCCCATCGAAGAACGCCGAAGGTGCCCCGTCCAACGTGAGGTCGGCCAGCAGACGTCCGGCGGCGGGTGCGGTCTGTATGCCGGTGCCACCCTGGCCCACGCACCACACGAAGCCGGGCATCCCAGGATCGGGGCCGATCACCATCGACTCGTCCGGGGCAAAGGTCCGCAGCCCGGCCCAGGCCGAGGCAACCGTGCGGATTCCCAGCGTGGTGGCCTCGTTGATTCGCTCGATTGCCAGGGCCACATCGAGTTCCTCCGGCTTGGCATCGCATGGCGCTGACGGTGTCTGGTCGGCAGGCGAACACAACAGCTGTGGCCCGTCGGGCTTCACGTACCAGCGATGGGCCACGTCCACCACCATGGGCCACTCTGCCGATCCAGCGACACCACTGGGTGTCATGAACGCCGTGCGACGTCGGGGTTCCAGATCGACGCCGGGCAGGCCGCAGATGCCGGCCACGACGTCGCCCCATGCCCCGGCGGTGTTCACCACTGTCGCTGCTGACAGTGTCCGGCCGTCCTCGGCGATGAGGTTCCAGCGAGGGTGATCGCCGCTGCCTGAACTGCCGCTGCCTGAACTGAGCTCGGCTGCGGCGAGGCGCCACGCCCGTTCGACCGTGGCCCCGGCGCGTCGGGCGCCCACGGTGAAGGCCTGATGCAGCGCGGCAACATCGATGTCGTCGCCTGACGGTTCCAGCATGCCCCGCCCAAACGCCTCTCGTCGCAGCGCGGGAAACAACCCGACCGCCTCGGAGTATTCGACCTCGGTGGCACCGGGATCGACGCGTCGGGCGGCTCGCAACTGTTCGTCGAGCGATGCCTCCTCGCCTGGTGGGGCCACGGTGATGACGGCCCGCGAACTCACCAGCGGGTGCTCGGCGAACCCGTCAGGTGGTTGTCGAAAAAACGGTACCGACGCCACGGTCAAGGGTCGAAGCGGTTCGGCGCCCAGGTTGGGGATGAGCTGAGCGGCCGACCGTCCGGTGGTGTGGTGCGCCAGGGTGGCCTCGGCTTCGAGCACCGTGACCGACGGCGCGCTGGGGTGGAGGGCCAACCAGTAGGCGGCCGATACCCCGGCGATCCCCCCGCCGATGATCGCTATGTCCGTCATGGAGCCATCTTGCCTCACGGCGTGATGGAACGCGACGGAAGTGTCAGCTGAACCCGTCGAGGATGGCGTTCAACGTGGCGCTGGGCCGCATGGCATCGGTGGCAGCCTGGGGCTTGGGCCAGTAATAGCCACCCAGGTCCACCGGGTTGCCCTGCACACTGTTGAGCTCGTCGACGATGGTGGTCTCGGCTTCAGCGAGTTGGGTTGCCAACGACGCGAAGACCGCTGCCAGGCCGGCGTCCTCTGCTTGGGCGGCCAACGCCTCGGCCCAGTAGAGGGCCAGGTAGAAGTGGCTGCCCCGGTTGTCCAGTTCGTTGACCTTGCGGGATGGCGATCGATCCTCTTCCAAAACCCTGGCGGTGGCGTCATCCAGCGTGGTGCTCAGCAGCCGGGCCCGGGCGTTGTCGGTCGAGTCGGCAAGGTGCTCCAGCGAGGCGCCAAGCGCCAGGAACTCGCCCAGGCTGTCCCAGCGCAGGTGGTTCTCGGCCACGAACTGCTGCACGTGCTTGGGCGCCGAGCCTCCGGCGCCGGTCTCGAACAGCCCGCCGCCGGCCATCAGCGGCACGATCGACAGCATCTTGGCTGACGTGCCCACCTCGAGGATCGGGAACAGGTCGGTCAAGTAATCGCGCAGCACGTTGCCGGTCACCGAGATCGTGTCGAGGCCGTCGACGATGCGCTCCAGGGAGAAGTGGGTGGCGGCCTCGGGGGTCATGGTGCGAATATCCAGACCCTCGGTGTCCTCGTCTCCGAGGTACGCGTTGACCTTGGCGATCAAAGCGGCGTCGTGGGCACGCGTCTCGTCCAGCCAGAACACCGCAGGGGCGCCGGTGGCCCGGGCTCGGCGAACGGCGAGGCTCACCCAGTCGCGCACCGGGGCGTCGGCCGCCAGGCACATGCGCCAGATGTCGCCGGTACTCACCTGGTGGGTGAGCAGCACGTCGCCGGCGCCGTCGAGCACCTCGACCACGCCGTCTGATTCGATCTCGAAGGTCTTGTCGTGGCTGCCGTACTCCTCAGCCTTCTGGGCCATCAACCCCACGTTTGGCACCGAGCCCATCGTGGTCGGGTCGAGCGCCCCGTTGGCACGACAGAAGTCGATCGCCTCGGCGTACACCCCGGCGTAGCTGTGGTCGGGGATCACGGCCAGCGTGTCGGCCGATTCGCCGTCGGGTCCCCACATCTGCCCGGAGGTGCGGATCATGGCGGGCATCGATGCGTCGATGATCACGTCCGAGGGCACGTGCAGGTTGGTGATGCCCTTGTCGCTGTTCACCATCGCCAGTTCGGGACCGGCGGCATACCCGGCGGCCAGGGCGGACTCGACCGAGGTTCGGGCATCGACGGGCAGGTTGTTGATGGCGGCATCCAACGAGGCCAGGCCGTTGTTGGGGTTGAAGCCGGCCTCGGCCAACACGTCGCCGTACTCGGCGAAGAGACCGGGGAAGAACGCCCGAACGGCGTGCCCGAACATGATCGGATCGGACACCTTCATCATGGTGGCCTTGAGGTGGATCGACCACAGCACGCCCTCGGCCTTGGCCCGAGCGATGGCGGCGGTGAGGAACTCGTCGAGCGCCGCCGCGCTCATCAGCGAGCCGTCGACGATGGTGCCGGCGCTGACCGACACCGGCGCGCGCAGCTCTCGTGCCTCGCCGTCGGTGGGGGTGAAGCGGATGCTCAGCGAGTCGTCGTCGGCCACGGTGACCGACCTCTCGGTCGAACGGAAGTCGCCGTCGGTCATCGTGGCCACCCGGGTCTTCGAGTCGGGCGACCAGGCACCCATCGAGTGGGGGTGGTTGCGGGCGTAGGCCTTGACCGCCGCTGGTGCGCGTCGGTCACTGTTGCCCTCGCGCAGCACCGGGTTGACCGCCGAGCCCATCACCGAGGCGTAGCGCGCCAACACCTCGACCTCGGCGTCGGTGGCCGGTTCGTCGGGGTAGTCGGGCAGGTCGTAGCCGTCGGCCTGTAGTTCGGCGACCGCCTCCTTCAGTTGGGGGAGTGAGGCCGAGATGTTGGGCAGCTTGATGATGTTGGCCTCGGGCATCGTCACAAGTTCACCGAGCTCGGCCAGGTGGTCGTCGCGGCGCTGCTCGGCCGGCAGCCGGTCGCTGAACGCGGCCAGGATCCTTCCGGCCAGCGAGATGTCGCGGGTCTCCACGTTGACGCCCGACGCCCCGGCGAACGCGGCGATCACCGGCAGCAACGATCGGGTGGCCAGCGCCGGTGCCTCATCGGTCAGGGTGTAGATGATCGTGGAGGCGGTGGGCTTGGTGGCGTCGCTCATGGAGGTCCTGTTCTGTCTCGTCGTTCTGTCGAGGGTAGTGCCGATGGATAGTGTCCACCCACCGAGGTTGGGGGTGCGATGGAGACGGTGATGTTGGTGGTGATGCTCGCCGTCTTCGGTCTGGCGGTGGGGTCGTTCAGCTGTGTGGTGATCGACCGCCTGCCGATGCCCCTCGATGAGCCCAACGAGTTCGGTGAGACGTTTGGGATGAGGCCGTGGGGCGAGGTGGCCGGTGGCCGCAGCCGCTGCTCGGGTTGTGGCACCGAGGTGCCGGCGCACCTGAATATTCCGGTGTTCGCCTGGCTGGCGCTGCGAGGCAAATGCCGTAACTGCGGCGCGACGATCGGCGCCTTTCATCCGATGGTGGAGGCGTTGGTGCCGGTGCTCTGGATCGGCCTGGCGCTGTCGTTGGGCTGGGGCTGGACGCTCATTCCCATGCTGTGGTTCGTGCCCGTCGCCGTCATCGTCGGGGTGATCGACCTGCGCACCCTGATGGTGCCGACCAAGCTGGTGTGGCCGGCCGCAGCCGTGTCGGCGCTGCTGATTGGCGCGTCGGCGTTCGCCGAGGGCGAGGTGAACATCGCCATCGGCGCTGCGCTCGGCGCCGCCGTGCTCAGCGGCGCACTGTTTGCCATCTGGTTTGTGCGCCCGGACGGCCTGGGTTTCGGCGACGTGCGCCTGGCCGTGCTGATCGGCCTGCACATCGGCGCACTGGTCGGCAGCGGAGGGAAGATCCTGGCGGTCTTCGCGGTGGTGCTGACCATGGGGGTCGCCGCCATCTTCGGACTGATCCTCGGCGGCGTGCTGTGGGCGCTCGGCAACCGCCGCACCGCCCCCGTCGGAGCCGTCCCCGCCGCGGAAACCGACGGTGCGTCGCAAGCGACCGACCCGTCAGATATCGAGACCGATCAGGAACCCGAAGCCGACGTCGCTACCGGCATCGCCAACCTGGCGGTGCCGTTCGGCCCGGCGCTCTTGGCTGCGGCCTATGTCGTGGCTGTCGTCTCACCTCAACTCATCGACAACCTGGGTCTCTAGCGTCGGCTGAAGGAAGGGTGACGAACCTGGCAAAAGTGGTCGGTATTACTGGTTATACTCATTCCATGAAGACAGCGGTATCTATCCCGAACGACCTTTTCGAAGCGGCTGAGCAGGTGCGTCGCCAGTCTGGAGAGTCCCGCAGCGCGTTGTATGCAGCCGCGATCCGGTCGTACCTCCTCCGGCGTAGTGGTGAGGTCCGCCAACCCGGGTCGTGGGCGGGGCGCTTCGAAACCCATGAGACCGAGGAGGAGGCCATCGGGTCCGACCCCGATGTCGTTGCCATGTTTGCAGCGTCTGCCGAGATTGAGGATCTGTAGCGGTGGCGAGGCTTCTTCTCGACAGCCATGTCGTGAAGTGGTGGCTGGACGACCATCCCATGTTGGGTCCGGCAACGCGTGAGCTGATCACGGAATCGCCAGACGTTGTGATCTCGGTTGTGACCCCCTGGGAACTCGGAATCAAGCGCGCGTTAGGCAAGTTGAGCTTTCCCGATGGATTGGTCGAGGAGATCGAGGCGAACGGCTTCTCCATGCTGAGCATTTCCCCGGCGCACGCCGAAACTGCTCCCAACCTGGCGATGCACCATTGCGACCCGTTTGACCGCATGCTTGTGGCGCAGGCTCAGTGCGAGGCGTTGACCCTGGTCAGTGCCGATCGGCAGTTGCTGCACTATGCCGTGGAGCTCTCAAACGCTCGCCTGTGAGGTTGAATCGAGTTGCCGGCGCCGTCATCGTGACAAAACCACTGCTACGACCCTGCCAAAACCGCGACTACGGCGCCGCGAAAACCGCTACTCCGACCGGATGCCCAACACTTGACCGGGTTTTGTGATCGGCTGCTCAAGAATGTGGAGTCGGAAACGTCCTTAAGATGGTCCTCCTCGAAGCTCGACGTACCCTGCGGTCAAGCGCATCTGTTCGGCGGGTGCGGCGTGGTCGCTTTCTCGCCTCAGCCCGTCGATAGCCTGGGATCATGAGTGGTTTCGCCAACCTGATCGGTGGGTCCGAACAGGACAACATCGAGTGGAAGCGCGACCCAAAGAACCGTGACCAGCTTCGGCGGGCGAAGTCGCTCGGCTGACGTGTTGTTCGATCAGCACCCCGTTTCGGGAACCAACATTGCCGATCTCGACCTTGAGCTCTTCCGGTCGACTTATTTGCCTGCGGCCGTCGACCCGGATGTGCTGGCCGAGAACGAGCGGACGCTTGCCCAGCAACTGGCATCGCTGGGCATGATCGATCCGAAATCGGAAGAGGCCCGCGTCTTGGGCCTGCTCGTGGTTGGTGCCGACCCGTCGAGTGTCGTTCCAGGTGCTTATGTACAGTTCGTTCGCTATGAGGGCTCGGACGAGTCGTCGCACGTGGTTGACCAAGAGGAGCTCCGGGGCAACCTGATCGGCCAGCTCGACGTGCTGGGTCGGCTGCTCACCTCAAACATTCGGACGTCGGTCGAGGAAGTCGGGGGGCTGCGCCAGGAAAGCCGACCCGACTATCCGCTCGCAGCGCTGCGAGAGTTGGTGCTGAACGCGCTGACTCACCGCGATTACGAACACTTCAACGCCCCAGTTCGGTTGGTGTGGTTTGACGACCGAATTGAGGTGTCCAGTCCGGGTGGGCCCTTCGGCGTCGTCACCAAGCAGACGTTCGCCGAACGAAACGACTATCGAAACCCAGCGTTGGCGGCGGCGATGAAGAACCTCGGCTACGTCAACCGGTTTGGGCGAGGGATCACGCTGATCCGGCGCTCACTCGACTCCAACGGTAATCCGCCTGCGGAATACCACGTGGAAGATGCGTACTGGTCGGTTGTCGTCAGGGGGGTGTCGTGACTACGAGGATCGCGTTGTTCAACAACAAGGGTGGGGTGGGAAAGACCACGCTGACCTCTCACTTGGCGCACATGGTGGCGCGTCTTGGCTGGCGGGTTCTCGCTGTCGATCTCGATCCTCAGTCCAACCTGACGTCTGCCTTCTTTGATGAACAGCGACTTGAAGCGTTGTGGGAGCCGACGAGCAGCGGCACGATGCTGTCGGCTCTCGCGCCCCTGGTTCGAGGTACCGGGGACATCGATGTTCCCGCTCCGAACGAAGTCGCGGAGCGACTGTGGATTCTCCCTGGAGACCTTGGCCTGAGCAGCTTTGAGGACCGCTTGTCTGATGCGTGGCCAAGGAGTCTGATGGGCGATGAGAGCGCCATGCGGGCAACGACGGCCTTCCATCGCGTCATCGAGCAAGTCTCCTTTCAGGTCGACGCCGACGTCGTGTTCATCGACGTGGGTCCCAACCTCGGTGCACTCAACCGTTCAGCGCTCTTGGCGGCTGACGAGGTCGTGATCCCGTTGGCGGCGGATCTGTTCTCGCTGCAGGGAATCCGCAACCTTGGACCCACATTGCGGGCCTGGCGCCAGTCATGGCAGGAGTTGGGACTGCCGAAGGTGCCGGCGGATATCAGTGCGCCGCTGGGGCGGATGAACCCACTTGGCTACGTCGTTCTCCAGCATGCGGTACGGCTGGATCGGCCGGTGTTGGCGTACGACCGGTGGTTGCGTCGCATCCCTGCCGAGTTTCACCGCTCGGTGCTTGGCGAGGGTGATCCGACGGTTGCTCCACATGGAGACGTCTATCAACTTGCCAGTCTTCGCAACTACCGAAGCCTTGTGCCTTTGGCCCAGGACGCACGCAAGCCCATGTTCGATCTGCGTGCAGCCGACGGCGCGCTTGGCTCCACCAGTCGCCTGGTTCAGACGTGCTATCGAGAATTCGAGCAACTCGCCAACGAGGTGATGTCAGCGGCAAAGGTGCCAAGTCCGGTTGCGTCCTGATGGCTCGCTCGACGCTTCGACAGGCCTAGTTGGAAGATTGACAAAACCGCTAGTTTGGCGCTGACAAAACCGCTAGTCTGGCCCTGACAAAACCGCGGATAGCGCGAGGGCAGGTTTGCGATGGACATCGAGCTTTACCTCCCTCGCATCGTGGACGGGCCTCTCTCGTCACTCATCCAGGCGGTGCCGGTCGTACTTGTCGATGGGGCGCGAGCGAGCGGCAAGACAACCAGCGCATCGCGACTCGCGAACTCGACCCTGCGGCTGCCACAGGATCTGGCCTTACTCCAGTCCGATCCTTTGCAGGTGTTGACCTCGATGAAGCGCCCGGTCTTGATCGACGAGTGGCAGCTCGCTGGCATCGAAGTGCTCTGGACGATCAAACAGATCGTGGACGCCGACCCGACCCCGGGCTCGTTCATCCTCACTGGCTCGGTCGAACCGGAGTCATACGGGTCGACCTATCCGCTCACCGGTCGGTCGGCCCGAGTGTTGCTTCGTCCCATGAACCGTCGCGAGAAGCTTGGCGCCGGGAATGAAGTGGGATGGCTCGACCGTCTCGCCTCCGGAGAGATCTTCACGACCAACCCAAACGGTGATCGCGCGGAACTCGACCTGCTTGTCGAGTCGGGCTTTCCAGGAGCAGCACCGAAGCATGATCCACGAGAGTGGCTTCGTGCGTACGCGTCGACGGTCGCCGAACGCAGCGTGGCCGAGCGACGTGACCCCGAGCGTGTCGGTCGTCTCCTCCGGGTGCTCTCCGAACTGGAGTCGCAAGCGGTCCCAGACGAAACCGTCTGGCGAGCGGCCGACATCAACCGCGAGACGCTCTACTCCTATCGGGACATGCTTGCCCGCGCCCATGTGGTCACTCCGCTTCCAGCGTGGGAAACGAATCGTCTGAAGCGAATCACGTCGTATCCGAAGCGACAACTGGTCGACACGGCGCTCGCGTTGGCGCTGGCAGGGATCGACGCGAACGAGCTAGCCAGCAATCCAACGCTTGCTGGCCGCTACGTCGAATCGTTCGTAGTCGCACAGCTGCGACCGGAAGTCGACGCCGCGGGCGGGTACTTGTCTCATCTCCGGACCCGCGGAGGAGACCAAGAGGTCGACATTGTGATTGACATCGGTGGTCAGCTCATTGCGATCGACGTGAAGGCTGGCGTCAACCCAACCCCCCGAGATGCACGGCACCTGTCATGGTTCCGTGACCGGATGGATGCCCGCATTGACGCATCGGTCGTCCTCCATCGCGGCGAGGCAACCTTCGAACTCGTGGACGGGGTGTGGGCCGTTCCGATCAGCTCACTGTGGTCCACCTCATGACGTCGCTCGACGCTTCGACAGAGACCTCAAGTTGCATGCTCACCGAGGCAACAATGCCGCTAACGCGGTCCCAACATCCGAGGTTGCAGGTATTGCATGTTAAGCGTAAAATGGGTTAGTGACGTCGAGCGCAGTGTCCGAGATCCACGCCACCGCTTCTGAACGTGAAGGCCTGGCGGAAGTCACCCGACTCGTGGTGGCCAACGGCTCGCTCGTGCGACTCACGGTTGGTGACAGCGAGGTGGAATTGCCTCCATCGCTGGTTGCGTTGATCACAGCTGGTGCGGGTGCGCTCGAACGGGGCGATGCGTTGGCGGTGGTGAGCGAAGAGGTTGAGGTCAGCCCAAGCGAGGCGGCCAAGTTGCTCGGGGTCTCCCGGCAGTATGTCGACCGACTGGTCGCCAAGGGGGTTCTCCCGGTTCGACGACTGCCCCAGAGCCGGTATCGAAAGATCTCGGCTCGATCGGTCTTAGATCACTTGGCAGTCAAAGAGTCAAAGCGTGAGGGGATCGCCTCGATTCTTGACGCTGCAGAGCAGGCGGGTCTCCAGTAGTGACTCGAGCCGAGGCGCTTGCGGTGGACGAATACCGTCGGTCAGGCGTCGTCACCGCCAAGTTCCTCGACCTTGACGCCCATCTGGCCGAGCTTGCCGGGGATGTCCTCGTAGCCACGCTTGAGGTAGCCGATGTCGTGCAGGGTGGAGGTGCCCTCGGCGATCAGCGCGGCGAGCACGTAGGCGAAGCCGGCGCGCAGGTCGGGGATGACCAGGTCGGTCGGCTGCAGCGGGGTGGGCCCGGTGATGACGGCCGAGTGGCTGAAGTCGCGGTTGGCGAACCGGCAGGTGCGGCTGCCCAGGCATTGGCTGGTGAGGCTGATGTTGGCGCCCATGCGGGCCAGCGTCGAGGTGTAGCCGAACCGATTTTCGTACACGGTCTCGTGCACCACCGACGGGCCGTCTGCCTGGGTGAGCAATACGACGAACGGCTGCTGCCAGTCGGTCATGAACCCGGGATGCACGTCGGTTTCCAGGTGGTGCGCAATGAGGGGGCCCTCGGCCCAGAAGCGAATGCCGCGGTCGTGCACCTCGAAGTTGCCACCCACGCGGCGCAAGGCGTTGAGGAACGTCAGCAGATGTTCCTGCTGGGCACCGATCACCTCGATGTCGCCGCCGGTGGCCACCGCGGCCGCCGCGTACGACGCGATCTCGATGCGGTCCTCGATCACCCGGTGGGTGGCGCCGCCCAGGCGTTCCACCCCCTGAATCACGATGCGTCGATCGATATCGACGGCGATGTTGGCCCCCATCTTCTGGAGGAACAGCACCAGGTCAACCACCTCGGGCTCCATGGCGGCGTTCTCGATCACCGTGGTGCCTCGCGCCGTGACGGCTGCGAGGATCAGGTTTTCGGTGGCGCCCACCGAGGGGTAGGGCAAACGGTGGCGGGTGCCCACCAGCCGGTCGGTCGTGGCTCGGAAGCGGTGGGGGGAGATGTCGATCTCGGCGCCCATCGCCCGCAGGCCCTCGACGTGGTAGTCCACCGGCCGGGGTCCGATGGTGCAGCCGCCCACCAGCGGCACCTCGGCCTCGCCGATCCGGTTGAGCAGCGGCCCCATGAACAGGATCGGGATGCGGTTGATGCCCGAGTACTCCTCGGAGATCTGTCCGGTGATCTCGGGGGTGTGCAGCGTGAGCGTGTGCTCGTCCACCCACTCGTACTTGGTGCCCAGTTGGGCCAGCATCGGCAGCGTGGCGTCCATCTCGCCGATGCGGGGCACGTTGGTGAACGTGCACGGCTCGTCGGTGAGCAGGGTGGCCACCAGTTCCTTGGTGACTGCGTTCTTTGCGCCCGCGGAGCGCACCTCGCCTCGGATCGGTGAGCCGCCGGTGATGCGCCAGCGCTCGTCGTGGCTTGAATCAGCTACAACTGCCAGATCGGAGGGTGGGGCCACCGCGGAGAGTTCGGGTTCGGTGATCGCCATGACCTCAAGGCTACTCCTGCGCGGTTTCGCCACGAGTCAGCGGGCAGAATGACCCGATGCTCCCCCGACCCGAGATCCAACGGCGCCGCGGCGCCGTCTCACCAACCGCAGCCGTCGGGATGCTCAGCGTGATGTCGCTGGTGCTGGTTGCCTGCGGATCGGGCCTCGCCACCGGTGGCACTGCGACCGGTGCCGATGCCGTTCCCACATCGACCACCGGCACCACGACAACCTCCCGGGCGACGCCAGGCTCGTCCACCACGACCTCCACCTCCACCTCCGTCCCAGAGGGGTCGAGCACCAGCGGCCAGGCCCAGAACGACGAGGCGCTGGGTATCGGCGACGACTACTTCCCCGATACGGGCAACCCCGGCTATGACGTGACTTCCTACGACCTGACCTTTGACGTCGACGACGACCTGGTCAGCTTCGATGCGGTGGCCAAGATCGCCCTGACCACCACCGAGACGCTCGACGAGCTCCACCTCGACCTCGACGGCCTCGAGGTGTCCAAGGCCACCATCGACGGCGCCGAGGTGCCGCATCGTCGCGCGGGCCTCGACCTGGTGCTCACCCCCGAGGAGCCGTTGAAGGCGAAGGCCGCGGTGGCGGTGGTGGTGACCTACGGCGGCACGCCGGAGCCTCGCGGCTCGGAGGTACTGGGGGGCCTGGGGTGGATCGGCACCCCCGGTGAGGGCAGCTACGTGGTGTCGGAGCCCGACGGTGCCAGCAACTGGTTCCCTGCCAATGACCACCCCAGCGACAAGGCGAGGTTCGCCTTTGAGATCACCGTTCCGGAGGGCGTCGAGGCGGTGGCCAACGGCACCCGCACCGGCGAGGAGACCAAGGGTGGCCGCACCACGTGGACCTGGTCGGCCCGTGACCCGATGGCCACCTACCTCGCCACGGTGGCGATCGGGCAGTACACGTTCTTCGAGGGGCAGGGCCCCGGCGGCCTCCCGCTGCTCAGCGCGGTGGCCGACGAGGTGGTGGAAGACGAGGGCAAGGCCGGGGTCGAGGCGGTGCTGGGGCAGCTGTCGCAAATGGTCACTGTGCTGTCGCAGCGTTTCGGGCCCTACCCCTTTGAAACCTACGGGGCCATCGTGGTCGGCCAGCCGCTGGGCTTCGCGTTGGAGACCCAGACCCGTTCGGTCTTCGGGTCCGATCTGTGGGGCGAGCCGGTGGTGCAGGCTCACGAGCTTGCCCACCAGTGGTACGGCGACTCGGTCAGCCTGGAGCGATGGGCGGACATCTGGCTGAACGAGGGGTTTGCCACGATGGGTGAATGGCTCTGGGCCGAGGGCACCGGCGGTCGGGGTGGCCCGCCGCTGAGTTCGGGGTCGGCGTTCGGCCCGCCCCTCAACCCCGGCCCGGACGACCTGTTCGAGCCCGCGGTGTACCAGCGCGGCGGGCTCACGCTGAAGGCCCTGCGCGACGCCGTGGGCGACGCAAAGTTCTTCCAGATCATGACCACCTGGGCGGCCGACCACCGGCTGGCCAACGCCACCACCGACGACTTTCTGGCGCTGGTGGAACAGGTGGGTGGCGCCCAGGCGAAACAGCTCGTCAACGCCTGGCTGACCGACCCCAAGCCGCCGTAACGGTAGAGGCGGTCCGTTGTCCGCATGGTTGGAGGCCGAGGCGGGCGCACCCTGGTCGCGCTACCGGCCGAGCTCCCTGATGAACGCCTCGTCGGAGTTGAGCAGGTCTCGGAACGTGTTGAGATCGGAGGGCACGAACGGGCGGGCGTCAGCGGCGTCAACGTCAAGGCTCTCAACTGGGGCAGCCAGGACCCGCTGAGGAGCGCCGAGCGCATCCAGTACCGAGGTGAGGGCGTCGTTGCCGGGGCGAACGATCACCCGGTTGCACGAGGGGCAGTTGAGTACCGCCCACAGGGGCGCACCGTCTTCGTCGATCCACGAGGTCACCGCCGATGGCGTGGCTCGAAAGTCTCCACAGTTCTCACACGAACTCTTGATCATTGCTGTTCCTTCCGCCTGGCCCAACGGGCCAAGGATGGTTGCGGCCCGACGCGTACGTCGGCTCCACCCGCTCCTAGAGGTGGTATCGACGTGCAGCGGCAAGACTGAGTAGGTCGATCGAACCGAAGGGCCGGAAACGCATGGGTTCAGTGGTGTTGAGTTGCGCGATAGCGGTGGCGGTGCTGATGGTGGGCACGTGGGCACTGTCGGTGCGCCTGGCCAATGTGAGCATTGTTGACCTCGTCTGGGGACTGGCCTTCGTGGTGGTGGCCCACGTCGCTCGAGCGGTGGTGGACCCCAACCCACGAATCGACCTACTGACCGCCCTGGTCACCATCTGGGGGTTCCGCCTGTCGGGCTACCTGCTGTGGCGCAACTGGGGGACCGGCGAAGACAAGCGCTACGTGGCCATGCGCAAGCGCTTCGGCGACAAGTTCTGGTGGTTCAGCCTGATCCAGACTTTTGGACTGCAGGGCGTGCTCGTGCTGATCGTGTCGCTGCCGGTGCAGTTGGCCGCCGCCGGCGACGACGTGTCGTTGGGACCGGTTGCCTGGCTCGGTGTGGCGGTGTGGCTGGTGGGCTTCGGCTTCGAGACCGTCGGCGACGCTCAACTGGCCCGGTTCAAGGCCGACCCCGACAACGAGGGCCAGGTGATGGACACCGGCCTGTGGCGCTTCACTCGCCACCCCAACTACTTCGGCGACTTCACCGTGTGGTGGGGGCTGTTTCTCGTGTCGCTGGCCGCCGGTGGCTGGTGGGGCATCGTCGGCCCGATCGTCATGAGTGTGTTCCTGCTGCGGGTGTCGGGCGTGACCCTGCTGGAGAAGACGATCACCAAGCGGCGCCCCGGCTACGCCGACTACATCGCCCGCACCTCGGCGTTCTTCCCGCTGCCCCCAAAACGCCTGCCCAGCGACTCGGCGACAGATGGCCAAGCCGGCGGCGGCAAAGACGACACCGGTGATTTTGACACGAAGAGCTTTGTTGCCGAGGCTCCCCCGGCCGAGACTCCACCTACCGGCCGGTCCGGCGGGCTCGATTCCAATCCCGGTTCCAACGGCCCCGACACGAAGGACGCCTCATCGTGACCAGCATTCCCCCCACCGATCCCGACCTGCTGGCGGCTGCCCGACGATTTGCGGCCGAGGCCGGTGCGCTGACCCTCGAGTGGTTTCGAGGTGGCGACCTGGACTTGGAACACAAGGGCGACGGCACGCCGGTGACTGCGGCCGATAAGGCGGCGGAGTCCCGTCTTCGCATGCGGATCGGGGAGTTCGCCCCCGACGACGCCATCCTGGGCGAGGAGGAGGGCGCCACCGAGGGCACCAGTGGCCGGCGTTGGGTGGTGGATCCGATCGATGGCACGAAGGCGTTCACCCGTGGGGTGCCGCTGTACTCCACACTGGTGGCGGTCGAGGATGAACACGGTCCGGCGGTCGGCGTCATCGAGTTGCCTGCTTTGGGTCAACAAGTGTTCGCTGGGCGCGGTTTGGGCTGCTTCGTTGCCGACGCCGATGGCGAGCGCCCGGCGCGGGTCAGCGCGACCGGCTCGCTGGACGCTGCGATGCTGACGACCAGCGGTTTCGGTTCGTGGAGTACCGATCAGGTGACAGCTGCGCACCGCTCGGGGGCCACGCTGCGCACCTGGGGAGATGGTTACGGCTATGCCCTGGCAGCCACCGGCTCGGTGGATGCCATGATCGACCCCATCGTTGCTGAGTGGGATATTGCACCGATGATGGTGATCATTACGGAGGCCGGTGGGCAGTTCACCTCATTGAATGGCCATGAGGGTGCCATCCACGGCAGCGGAGTGGCCAGCAACGGCGTGCTGCACGATCGGTTGATCGACCTGCTGCGAACCTGACGTGAGGTGCGCTGCCCCGCTGTAGGGAAAACCGCACCGAGCGCGAATGGGAAATCCCATCGCGTTTTTGGTTAATGTTCACTATGTAGGTCCTGTGTCTTCCCCAGGACCTAGCCATTAGGTGAACAGGTGTGTACTCTGTGCTGATTCGTCCAGGGTCGTAGCGGGTCGCCGCTACGGGAGGACCTCATGAAAATGTTGCGAAATTCGACTTGTTTTCGCGCGCGCCGATCCGCCGCCCGCAATCGAAACCGTCTGGTGACTCGTGTTGCGCGCCCACGCAGGGCCAGCGGATTTACCCTGATCGAGTCGCTCGTATCGGTGATGATCACCTCGATGGTGGTCGTCGGGCTGATGGGTGGCGTGATGACCGCCCTCAAGTCGAGTGCGTTGCAGCGTCGAGCGGCCACGTCCGAGGTGGTGATCAGCAATTTCTCTGAATCGTTCGCCGACGTTCCGTACGTCGCTTGCGCCACGATCCAGGACTACAACGACGCGATCGACGCAGTCGCTACCCCTGACGGATTTAGGGTCGCCGTCACCGACGTTTCATTTTGGGACGAAGGCTCCACGAACCCGGCCACCTTTAAGGGTCAGGACGAGTGCACATCCGCCGAGGCCGACACCGGTCTCCAGAAGATCGAGTACTCGGTGACAACGGATGCCGACGATGGGCCGGAGGTGCGCAAGCACTCGATCCTGAAGCGCTTCGACGGCACCCTGTCCGATCTGTACGAGCAGGTGCCGGCCGGCGCTGTTCGCTGCAACGTCACCGCAGATCGGGACACGTTCCTCGACGAGGCCGATGCGGACGCCAACCACGGAGGCGAGGTCTCCATGGACGTCGCCGGCATCGCCGGGTCCGAGCGTCAGGGTCTCGTGCATTTCGACCTTGACCCCGCGAATGCCAAGTGTGACAACGGCGACGGCATCCCCGTTGGTATGTCCGTGCGGTCGGTCGAGATGCGCCTCTACACCTGGCAAGTAACGGGAAGCCCCGATTGCGCCTTGGCCTGTAAACACACCCTTGGGCGTGTGACCGACGACTGGAAGGAGGATACGGCCACGTGGGCCGATCCCCCTGCGGTGGACCCCAACGGCACTATTCCGTTCAAACACGGGACCGGCTCGGGCGACTACAGCCCCCGGCACCAGGTCATCACCGATGGCAACCTGCTCAATCAAGTCTCGCTGTACTACCAGGCGCCATTGGTCAACTTTGGCTGGTCGATCCAGCAGGACTGCGGGGCCTCCGCAGCGGATTGCGAGGCTCCGGCGCCAGGTTTTCGGATGCGGACACGCGAGTGGCCCAACGTCTCCCAGCGCCCGACGCTGTCGATCGTGTTTCAACCCAACAACGATCCTGGCATGCAGCTGCAGAACGTGCGCTACGCCACGTGCGCCTCGATCGAGAACGGTGGAGTTGACGGGGGGCGAGGCATCGTTTCGTTCGGCTGTGCCGGGCGCCCCGACCAACTGTGGCTTCATACCCCCGGACAGGCGTCGGGAGAAGGCCAGTTCGAGTCGGTGACCGCCCTCGGTTGCATCCAGCCAGCCGTTTCGAATGTCCAAGTTCAGGGATGCAGCAACGGTGCTGTCGGTCAAAGGTGGGAGAGGTTCGGTCGGGCGATCAGGTCTCAGAACAACCCCACCCTGTGCCTGGCCGCCACCTCGGGGAAGCATGGAAGCGCCGTCGGCGTCCAGACCTGCAATGGCACGACGGAGCAACAGTGGGTTGTTGGTCCGCCGCCCACCTCAGCGCCGAGCCCTGCCGTTCGACTGACCGCACTCGACGCAGCCGGCAAGGCGACGGGTGGCTGCGCCGATGTCGAGGTTAGGCAAGGAACCAAGCCCTACAACCGGTTCGCTTACGAAGAACGCCCGGCGCAGACGTTTCCGTGCTTGGGAGCGACGCGGCTGGCCCAACAGTGGAACCTGGGGCCCGACGGTCGCTTGGTGAACCGGCAGTTCCCTGCCGCGTGTTTGGGCATCACGAAAAAGACCACTCCCAACCGGGTGATAGCCGAGCAATGCGCGTAGGGCAGCGGGCAACTCTGGGCCATCGAGGGAAGCCAAATCCGGAACATACATATGGACACCTGCATCCAGTCGGGCGACGGCCGACAAGTTTTGGTGTTGGCGACCTGCAACTCGAACCAACCCGGCCAAGCCTGGTCGGTGGATCCGGCTGACTCCCCGGCGCTCGTCACCCCTGTGCAGTTGCGCAACAACGAACATGGCGACTGCCTTGAGCCCGACGGCGCAGTCACCGAAGGACGGTGGATGTGGACCTACGAGTGCGGCGGACTCGACCGCCCGGCTCAGGCCTTCATCCATGCCGACACCGACGAGATGGTGTCGTTGGCCAACCCTGCGATGTGCCTCACCCGGGACGGTGCGCTGATGGTGAGGGAGTGCGCCTCAATTTACGGGGCCAAAGAAGGGCGGCAGCTCTGGACGATCACCGAATTGAGCCAGCTCCAGTTGTCGGGGTCCAACTGCGTTCGGGGCAACGGCAACCTGCAACGCCTCACCCTGGTTGGCTGTGCCACGTCAGTGAACAACATCGACCCCGCCCAGCAGTGGAGCCCCGAGGAACTCGGCACGACCACCTCGGTGCTGCGCCAGATGCGCAACCTCGACAGCGGCAGCTGTGCCGACCTGCGCAGCGGCGTCAACGCCATCGCCTGGCCGTGCAGTGGGGCGGACCGGGAGATCCAGGGAGTGTTGCTGGCGAAGGTCGGGAACGAGTACGAGGTCCGCACGGCCGCCAACCCCGGCCAGTGCCTCGACGTGCAGAGCAACGGTAATGAAAACGCAGCAGTGCGTCCGATCAACTGCAACTACGGCCCGTTCCAGCGCTGGACACTGTCAGAAGACGGCCAGTTGAAGACGTCGTCGCCCGGAGGTCGTTGTTTGCAGGGTGGCTTGGACAACGCGCCGTTGGCTATGAGGACCTGCAACCCCGATGGCGGCTCCAATGCTGCGCAACGTTGGGAGTTTGAGGACGCCACCGACACCCGGGAGCTGCGCCAGATCCGAAATGTGGAGAGCGGTAGCTGCCTCGATGTGCTCGGCACGGTGACGCAGGGCCAGGCCTTTACCGGCGTGCCGTGTTCCGGCGAGGATCGCCCAAACCAGGCGTTCGTGCAGCTGAACAACGGGGCGTTCGCCTCAGCGGCGTCCGACACCAACCTGTGCATCGACGGTGGCGGCGCCAACGGAAACGAAATGTTGCCCTGGGGCTGCAAGAACCCAGCCCAGAACCATGAGTGGAGGGTTAACGGTTCGCTGTTCAGACAGGGCAACTCGGGTCGATGCGCCGAGCTCAACCCTGGCTCGAACCGGTCCAGCGTGCAGCCGTGTGACTCCAGTAGGCCGTACCAAGCTTGGGCGGTTGAGGATGTTTCCGGCACTGCGTCCAGCACGTTGCAGTTCCGAAATGCCGACAATGGCTGCCTGGATATTGCCGGTGCGACCCGAGCCGGTTACAGCAACAACGACCGCTTGGTCGTCATGCCGTGCCTCGGTTCTGCCCGCACCAACCAGTCGTTTCGGCTGATGAGCAACGGCATGATCCGCTCCACCGGCACCCCGGGCCAGTGTCTCGACGCAGCGGGTACATCTGGCCCGCTGCTGTGGACCTGCGCTGACAACAACATCAACCAGCGTTGGAAGCTGGACGGCGGGCGGATCATGAACGTGACCGCAGCCGGACAACCACGGAACGGGTGCATCCAGGGCGGTCCTGATGGTGCCCAGGCCATCTTGGCGGCCTGTTCCGGTGCCTCCAACCAACAGTGGGTTGCGGAAGCCCATGGGCTCAACAAGCGCCCCGATGCCGTCGGGCGGTTGCGTACGTCCGGGGACAACCTCTGTCTCGAGACCGAGGGGCTTCAGGGCAACCAATCGCAGCGGATTCGGGGAGGGCCGTGTGTGGCCAGCGGTAAGACGGAGCAGCGTTTCGTGCGGCTCAATACCGGACAGTTTCGCCCCGTTGCGCAGCTCGGGTTCTGCATGAACGCCAACGGCAACGGCAACGATGCCGTACCCAACACGATCGCCTGCCCGATCGGAAGCACCAACACGGCCCTGGAATGGGTGATCGATTCCAACGGTTGGCTGAGCAGCGCCAACAGCCAGTTGTGCATCGAGGCGCCAGGCAGTGGGTGGCTCGCACGGCAACGTGCGTGCGCCGTCGATCCGATCAAGGCCAACCAACAGTGGGTCTTTGAAGCGGGGACGGGGCTGTGATGTTTCGGGGCGTGTGCAAGCGACGCAAGGCCCAGTCGGGGTTGACGCTCATCGAACTGCTGGTGGCGATGGTGGTCACCACAACGATCATGGGGGCGTTGGGCGGGGTACTGGTGCTGCTCTTGCGTACGCCCCCCGAAACCGTCGCAAACCTGACCAGCTCGGCCTCGGCGTTTCAAACCGGTTCGGTGTTTGCCGACGACATCCAATCGGCCGGACCAGAAACCGGCGAGCTGGCGGTCACCCGTGGAACGCCGGGGTGTGGCGGTGGTACGAGCCTGGTCCGCGCGGTGAGTCGCGAGGGCGGCGACGTCCAGGTGCGCAGTTACTCCGTAGGAACGAACAAGGACACGCTCGAACGCCGGGCCTGCACCGGGTCCGACCAGGCGGACGCGTTGGCGCAAGATCCGTCCATCGACACGGTGGTGCGGGACCTCGATCCGAGCATCGAGCCCAAGGTCACTTGCCGGGCTTCGACGGTTTCGGGTGAGGCGCCGTTGACCCCTGATGGCGACTACCAATGTCGGTTGGTGTCGATGACGGTGACGACCGCCACCAACCTGGTGTTCACGGTTGAGGGTCGACGAAACACGGTGCAAACCCCGCTTGAGTCGGGGGCCCCACCGAAGCCGCAGTGCACCTTGAACGCCAGCGCCGACACCTACGCCTCTACCCAAGAAGATGGGCCCGGAAAGAACTTCGGAACTGACGTGGAGTGGGTCGTTCAGGGCGTGGGCAAGAAGACCGGGTTCTTGAGGATCGATCTGTTGTCTCCGTGCCAGGGTGAGGGTGAGCCGAGGGTCCTTCCCGGCGGCAAGCGGATTACCTCGGCCGAGCTGTCGCTGTGGCTGACGTATGCACTCGACACGAAAACGTCCGACTACAGCTACCGATTGACAACGGTTCCCCCAGCGTTTCGGTGGAGCGAGTACACGCTGAGAGGTAACGGCATAGATCTTTGTACCTCGATGCCTGACATGCCGGTCGTGAGGCCCGAAGATCCGCTCCTCCCATTGGCGTCCAGCCTGCCGTGTTCGAACAACTCCAATGGTGACTGGTTTGGCACCTTTAGCATTGGTCCGGATGGGCTGGGCGATCTCGGGAACGACCCCGCGAACGTGAAGGTTTCGGTGCTTGGCACCGTGCAACGTTGGTACAAGGGAACCCTGCCGAACAACGGGTGGGCCATCGACCGTGACGTGAACGACAACGGCACTCTCCAAAAGGGTGGGTGGCGCTTCGGTTCCAAGGAGCGCAACACCTATGGCCCCCAGCTCGTTCTGAAGTGGGGAGACGCATGAAGGTGACAAGGGTGTTCCGGCGTCGATTGCAGGCGCTGAGGAGCCAACGGGGGAGCTCGCTGATCTTGGTCATGTCGATCATGGTGATCGGGATGCTGTCGGTGGTCGCATTGATGAGCTATACGACGGTGAGCCTGCGCAGCGCTTCGGCGTACCAAACCAAGACCGTGAGGGTGCAGGCCGCATCTGACGCGGTCGACCTGGCGGTCGCCGAGATACGGAAGGACCGCTCGCAAGGGACACCCGCCAACCCGACCGTGACCGTCCGGTACGACGACGCCTCGGCCACCTGTACCGCCGAGCCGGGCAGCGGCGCTGCCAACCCGGGAGGTGGGTACGCCGACCGGACGGTGCGCTGCACCGGGAGCTACTCCACCAAGGAACTGCTGTGGACCCGGGTGCAGTTCGTGGACCTCAACGGTAGCGAACCGGGCGCTGTGGCCCAGGAACTCGAACGTCGGGTAGGTAGTTAGTCGACCTCTGCCGATTTGGTGCTCAACACGACCTCGGCCTGCTGTCACACCAGCTTCTTAGGATGATCGTACTGAGATAAGGACTCCGGTGGCGGGGCCCTTCCCTCCGGCTGAAGCGCGACCTCGACCATCTCACCGAGCACTTCGACAGGAAGTTTGACCGGATCGATGAGCGGTTCGGGCTGACCGATGAGCGGTTCGAATGGATGGAAGAGCGGTTCACGCTCTTGCTCGACGCTCGAACTGCTGAGCTTCAGTTGGGAACGGCCCAGCTGCGCGCCGACGTCGAAGGGTCGTTGCGTCGCATGCAGACGGTGCTGTTGAGCGCCTTCTTGACGCTCGCCGGTGTGTTGATCGCCCTGTCAGTTTTCGGACCGCGCTGAGCTTTAGTCGCGAAGCTCGCGGTACTTCAGCGACACGACGCAGAAGAGTCCGTAGCCGATCAGCGCCAGGCCGGCGAGGGCCACCAGCACGAAGCCCCACGAGGTGACCGACACCTTGCGCAGACCCTGATCGAAGCCGACGGCGTTGTCGGGGTCGGCGGTGACCGCCGCCCACATCGAGAACACCGCCACCAGCCCCACCACGAAGGCCCGTCCGATCCAGCCGACGGTACCCAGTCGGGTGATCAGCTTGCGGCGACGTGGGTCGCAGCCATCCAGGTCGAGATGCTTCAGAAACTTGTGTTCCCAGCCCTTGTAGGCCCGGTACCCGGCGACTCCGAGGGCGATCGCTCCGGCGACGAACACGACGATGCGGCCGGGGGTGGATGACAACAGCCCCTTCGACAGCCGCTCGATGCCGCCGCCGTTGTCGGCGCTCATGCCCAGCGCCGCCCGCATGGCCGTGAACGCCAGCCCGGCGTAGATCACCATGGTGCCCGCACCACTCAGCCGCTTGAACCACGACTTGGCGTCGGTGTCGCGAATCAGCGCCAGGGCCAGTGCCTGCCATACGACCAGTGCGACCAAACCGACCGCCAGCGCACCGATCACAATCCGGCCATACGGCTGGTCGGCCAACGCGACCACCGCACCCTTGGAGGAGGCCTCGTCGGCCGAGTCCTTCTGGAAGCTGATCAACAGCACGGTCCAGCCCATGAACGCGTAGACGAAACCCCTGGCGAGCCAGCCTGCCTTGGGCAGCCACTCGGCCCACGGGTGTTCATCAAGCTTCTCGTTGGTCTTGTCGGCGACGTCGTCGAGTTTGTCGGTGTCATCAACGGGCGCCATGACCACAGCCAGTACCCGCTTGGGGACCAGCGCAAACGGCGCCGCGGCGCCGTTGTCAGTCGGGCGGGGTTGGGCCGGGCTGTGGCAGGCTTCGTCGGTCGACAGGGGAGGCTGGACGGTGGCCAAACGAGGGAACGCCGCGCTGCTGATGTGGCCGGGCGTGGACGAGATGCTGCTGACGCCGCAGGTGCGTCAGGCGCTCGCCGAGGTGGTGACGCTGGTCGACGATGCGCCGATCGACGTGATGGGTGCGCCGGCGGCCGACCTGGAGTCGGTCGAGGTGCTGATCGGTGGCTGGGGTGCCGCTGCGCTGGACGCCGCCGCCCTCGACCGCCTGCCGTCGCTGCGCCTGCTGGCCTACGCCGCCGGCACGGTGAAGGGCGTGGTCACCGACGAGCTGTGGGCCCGGGGCGTGGTGGTGTCGTCGGCCGCTGCGGCCAACGCGGTACCGGTGGCCGAGTTCACCTTCGCCACCATCGTGATGATTGCCAAGGACGTCTTCCGGGTGCGCGACACCTACCGGGAGGTGCGGGGCGAACAGCCGGTGATGGGCACCGGACCCTGTGGCCCGCTGGGCACCTACGGCATGAAGGTGGGCGTGTTCGGTGCCTCCAAGATCGGCCGCATGGTGCTGGAGCGACTGCGCAGCCTGGACGTGGAGGTCGGACTCCACGACCCGTTCGTCGAGGTCGACGAGGCCGCCGCCCTGGGTGCGACCCGGATGGGGCTCGACGAAATGTGCGCCTGGGCCGACATCGTCACCGTGCACGCACCCGAGCTACCCGCCACCCGGCACCTGATCGACGCAGAACGATTGGCGCTGATGCGCGACGGTGCCTGGCTGATCAACACCGCCCGGGGGTCGATCGTCGACACCGCCGCGCTGGAGGCCGAGTGCGCGTCGGGTCGCCTGTCGTGCTTCATCGATACCCCCGACCCCGAACCGTTGCCGCCCACCTCGCCGTTGTGGGACCTGCCCAACGCGGTGCTGACCCCGCACATCGCCGGGTCGATGGGCAACGAGGTGGCCCGCATGGGCCGCCTGGCCGTCGACGAGGTGGAACGGTTCATGGCCGGTCAACCGCTCTGCCACGAGGTGCGAGCCGAGGACTTGGACCTCCTGGCGTGAGCGACCAACTGGTGCCTCTCCGCTTGCCGCCGGTGGTGCCCGGCCGTCGAATCGTCGGCTACTCGGCGGTGCTGTTGCCCCACACCGACACGGCCGAGGTCGACTGGGACGGGTTCGAGTCACTGCTGGGGCGCACCCTCGGCGCCGGGCTGATCCCGGCGGTCAACATGGACACCGGGTACGTGCAACTGCTGACCGAGGCCGACCGGACCCGGGTGCTGACGGTGGCGGTCTCGCTGGCCGGCGCCGGAGGGTTCGCCGCAGGCGCGTTCGTGGCCGACGGCGAGGGCGACGCCTACGACCACGACGCCTACGCCCGGGCGATGGCCGAGGTGTCCGAAGCCGGCGGAACGCCCGTGTTGTTTCCCTCGTGGGGGCTGGCCGCCCTCGACGAGGCCGAGTGGGTGGCAGCCCAGGAGCGGCTGGGCTCCGGCGTCGACCGGTTCATCGCGTTTGAGCTGGGCGACATGTTTGTGCCCTACGGCCGGATCTACTCACTTGACGCCTACCGGGGGCTGATGGGCATCCCGAGCTGCATCGGCGCCAAGCACAGCTCGCTGTCGCGCCAGGCCGAGTGGGCCCGGTTGGCCCTGCGCAACGAGGTGCGCAGCGACTTCTCGGTGTTCACCGGCAACGACCTGGCGATCGACATGGTGCGCTATGGCTCGGACTACCTGCTGGGGCTGTCGGCGTTCGCCCCCGACGCGTTCGCCGAACGCGACCGCCGGTGGGCCGCTGAGGAATCGTCGTTTGACGAGCTCAACGACCTGTTGCAGTACCTGGGGTTCTTCGCCTTCCGCCCGCCGGTGCCCGGCTATCGCCACGACGCCGCGATGTTCCTGAAGCTGCGGGGCTGGATCGACAGCGACGCCACGCCGGTCGGGGCGCCGCAGCGCCCCGACGCCGACCGTGAGGTGCTGGCCGACATCGCCGGTCGGTTGACGGACGTGCTGTAGCGCAACTCTTCGATGCGATCCGGACAGTGGGCCGGGTCAGGCGATGAAGCGCACGGCACGGCGGATAGCAGCGCACGTGGTGGATGGAGCCCGGTCAACCCGCTCCAGTAGACGTTCGATTGGAACAGTTCTCATGCGGTCGATGGCGAACACTGTGGTGTCAACCTGCACGCGCCATGGCAGGGCCACATCTTCCGGAGCGCCCATGATTTGTGGCGCCACCAAGACGCGATTTGATCGCTGGTGAAAGGAGCTGGTTGAGACCACGAGCACCAACCGACGTCGCTCCTCGTTTACATCCGCAAGATGGACCTCACCTGTCTCGATCACTCGAGTCCATCGAACACAGCGTCGAGTTCGGCCTCTCGATCCAGCAATACTTGGCGCTCCGCTTCAGGCAGCGATGCTCGCCAGGCGAGCGCCCGATCTGCCTGAGCCCAGAACTCGGCCTCCTCGTACATGTCGAGGGCCTCGACGATGGTGTCCTCATACGTGTCGCCTCCTAAGTCACGGATGCGGTCGCGGGTCTCGACGCTGAGCTTGATGGTGGTGGAGGGACTCTTGGTCTTGGGCACCATAGCGTGAGTATACCAGCCAGCGGTTAGCGTCGTGCTGGGATGCCTGGACGGGATACACATGACTGACATCACACAAATCAAGCGGCTGAAGACGCCGGACGAGTTCCAAGCTCGGTTGGCCGAGCTTGGCTTGACCGACCTGGTGGGCGCCGACGACCAGGTCGATCCGGCCGGGGCGTTGGCCCAGCCGTTCACGGTCGTCGACGGCGCCGCAGGCGACCTGACCGTGGGCAACCGGTTCTGCGTGTTGCCCATGGAGGGCTGGGACGGCACCACCGATGGAGCGCCCACCGAGCTGGTCGCCCGGCGCTGGCGGCGCTTCGGCGAGAGCGGCGCCAAGCTGGTGTGGGGCGGCGAGGCGGTGGCCGTGCACCCCGACGGGCGGGCCAACCCCCACCAGCTGATCAGTGGCGATGCGACCATCGCGGCGATCGCCGGGTTGCGTGAAGGGCTGGAGACTGCACACCGGGAGGCGATGGGTGGCGCCGACGACCTGGTGGTGGGGTTGCAACTGACCCACTCCGGACGGTGGTCGCGCCCCGAGGGCGAACCGCTGCCCCAAACCGCTCATCTCCACCCCGAACTGGATCGTCGCCAGGGGATCGGCGCCGCCGAGGTGTTGTCCGACGACCAACTGGACGAACTGGTGGGGTACTTCGTGGCCGCCGCGGTACGGGCCCAAGACGCGTGTTTCGATTTCGTCGACGTGAAGCACTGCCACGGCTACCTGCTGCACGAGCTGCTGACCGGCGTCGACCGTCCCGGTCGCTACGGCGGCGACTTTGAGGGCCGCACCCGGTTCCTCCGGGAGGTGGTGGCGGGCATCCGCAGCGAGGCGCCCGGCCTGGCAATCGGGGTGCGGCTTTCCGCCTATGACCTGGGCCCCTACGAGGGCGACGCCGACGGCATCGGGGTGCCGTCGCCGGGTGCGGCGCCGGGCGCCAACTTCGGCGGGGACGACACCGGCACGGGCCTCGACCTGACCGAGACCCACCGGTTCCTCGGCCTGTGCGGCGAGCTGGGGATCGGCATGGTGTGCCTGACCGCCGGCAGTCCGTACTACAACCCGCACGCGCAGCGGCCCGCCTACTTCCCGCCCTCCGACGGCTATGCCCCTCCCCGCGACCCGCTGATCGACGCGGCGGTCATGGTGGACGCGGCTGCGCGGTTGACCTGTGCCCATCCCGACCTCACTTTCGTCGGCAGCGGCTACTCGTACTTCCAGCAGTGGCTGGGCCACGTCGCCCAGCACCAGGTGCGCACCGGAGCGATCACCTCGGTGGGCATCGGCCGCAACATGTTGAGCTACCCGTGGATGCCCGCCGACCTGCTTGCCGGTGAGGAGCTGCGCACCCGGCTGGTGTGCCGCACGTTCAGCGACTGCACCACCGGCCCCCGCAACGGGCTGATCTCGGGCTGTTACCCGCTGGACGAGTACTACAAGGCGTTGCCCGAACGCCGCGAGCTGGTGGCGATCAAACGTCGGGCCGGACGAAAGGTGCGGAGATGACCCCCTCGTTGAAGTCCGGCATGTGTTCGATCACGATGCGCCACCTGGGCGCCGACCAGGTGGTCGCCCTGGCCGTGCGGGCCGAGCTTGCGGGGATCGAATGGGGCGCCGACGGGCACGTGCCTCCCGGCGAGACCGGGGTGGCCGAGGCGGTGGCCCGGCGCTGCGCCGACGCCGGGGTGGCCATCACCAGCTACGGCACCTACCTGGGCATGGCGCCCTTCGACGATCCCGACTTGCCGCCAGACGAGCTGGGCGCAGCGCTCGATTCGGCCGAGGCGCTCGGTGCCCCGCTCATGCGGGTGTGGACGGCGTTTGGCGTCGAGAGCGACGCACGCGAGGCCGACCGGACGGCGGTGATCGCCACGACCGCCGCCATCGTCGAGGCGGCCGCCCGGCGTCGCCTGGGTGTGGCGCTGGAGTTCCACCCCGGCACGCTCACCCACACGGCCGCCGGTGCCCGGATCGTGCTCGAAGGCTGTGCTTTGAAGGGTGGCAACGATCCGTTGCGCACCCACTGGCAACCCGACCCTGCGCTCACCCAGGCCGAGGCGCTGGGCGAGCTGGAGTCTGTGGCCGACTCACTGGCCCACCTGCACGTGTTCACCTGGGGCCCTGGCGGCATCGCCGACCGTCATCCGCTGTCCGACGGCGCCGAGCTGTGGCTGCCCGCCCTGACCGTTGCCGCCGAGGCTCCGCCGCTGTCCGGTGATCTGCCTCGATACGCGCTGCTGGAGTACGTCGCCGACGACGATTCCGCGCAGCTCGTCACCGACGCCGCGACCCTCAACGCCTGGATCGGCCAGATCTAGCTGTACCCGGCATCGGCCAGATGGTGCCGACGTGTGGAGCCGAGGTGTGGAGCCGAGGTGTGGAGCCGAGGTGTGGAGCCGAGGTGTGGAGGTGTGCCGGTCAGTTTCACCGGCACACCTCCACACCTCCCGGTAGCCGCCCAGGAACGCGCTGGCTAGGCGGCGTCGACGATGGTGTAGGTGTAGCCCTGCTCGGCGAGGAACCTCTGACGGTTGAGGGCAAAGCTCTGCTCGACGGTTTCGGCTGCGACGATGGTGTAGAACTCGGCCGAGCCGCCCTCGGCTTTGGGGCGCATGATGCGACCGAGGCGCTGGGCCTCCTCCTGGCGGGAGCCGAACTGCCCGGAGATCTGGATGGCCACGTTGGCCTCGGGCAGGTCGATCGAGAAGTTGGCAACCTTGGACACGATCAGCACGTCGATCTCTCCGGAGCGGAACGCCTCGAAACGCTCGTCGCGTACCTTCTGGGAGGTTTTACCGGTGATCAGCGGGGCGCCGAGCCGCTCGGCGACCGTGGCCAACTGATCGAGGAACTGGCCGATCACCAGAATCCGGTCGCCCTTGTGGCGTTCCATCAGCGCGTCGAGTGCCACCAGCTTGGACGGCGTGGTGGCCGCCAGGCGGTGCCGCTCGGCGGGCTCGGCCACCGCGTAGGTCATGCGCTGCTCGTCGGTGAGGTTCACCCGAACCTCGGTGCAACTGGCGGGCGCCACCCAGCCCATCGCCTCCAACTCCTTCCACGGAGCATCGAAACGCTTGGGGCCGATCAGGCTGAAGACATCGCTCTCCTTGCCGTCCTCCCGCACGAGGGTGGCGGTCAGCCCGAGACGACGGATGGCCTGGATGCGGGCGGTGGCCCGAAACACCGGCGCCGGCAGCAGGTGCACCTCGTCGTAAATCACCAGCCCCCAGCCGCGCTCGTCGAACAGCTTCAGGTGCGGGTGTCGATCGAACATGTCGGCATCGGCACCCATGCCACGCTTGGCCCAGGTGAGCACCTGATAGGTGGCGATGGTGACTGGACGGATCTCCTTGGAGTCGCCCGAATACTCGCCGATCTGATCGTCGGTCAGGTTGGTCTTGGCCAGCAGCTCGCGGCGCCACTGATGTGCCGAGCTGATCGAGGTCACGACGATCAGCGTGTGGGTGCCGGCGGTGGCAATGGCTGCCAGTCCGATGATTGTCTTGCCCGCACCGCAGGGCAGCGCCAGCACGCCGTTGCCGCCCTCATCGTGGCCCTGGGCCCACCAGGCCGCCAACGCATCCGCCTGGTACGAGCGAAGTTCGGCGGTGAGCTCGGCCCCCTCCAAGCGGGCACCCCGTTCGTATCCGGCCTCATCGGCGGCAGGCCAACCAAGCCGGATCAGCGCCTGCTTGAGCACGCCGCGGTCGCCTGCGCGCACCGCGAACCGGTTGCCGTCCAGACGGTCGCCCAGCAGCTCGGCCACCTGCTTGTCGCGGCTGACCTCCTCGAGCAGTGCCGGTTCGGCCGAGGTGAGGGCGAGGGCGGCGGTGTCGTGGTCACGCACCAGCCTGAGCCGCCCGTAGCGACTCATCTGATCGTGCACCTCGGCCAGCACCGACGGTGCCACCGGATACTTCGCCAGGTCGGTGATCGTGGCGGCCACATCGCCCGAACTCAGCCCGGCCACCGCGGCGTTCCACAGCGACAGCGGGGTGATGCGGTAGGTGTGGATGTGTTCGGGTGCCTTCTCCAGCTCGGCAAACCGGGCCAACTGGGAGCGGGCCTCCTCGAAGCGAGGAGAGGCGACCTCGGCGAGCACGGACAGGTCGCCCTGCACGATCAGAGGGTTGGTCGGGTCGGTCATCGGTGTGTCCCTTTGGCAGCAGCCATGGTGATGGTCTCGACGAGCGCCTTGTCGTAGCCAATCGGTTTGGGTGCCGGTAGTTTGGCCTTGGGGTCGGGCTGATCGACCACCCAGCCGGCGGCTGCATCGCTCACGGGGAGCGGCAACGTGCCACCTTCGGGATCGTCGGCGGCACCGTGGGCACTGCCCGGTGGATGGAGCACGGTCACGGTTGCGTTGGCGACCGAGGAGGCCAGCACGATCCCCTTCGTCGCCAACACGTCGCGCACCCTGGAGGCGGCGAGCGGGGAGGTGGCCACGCCCGGGGCGACCACCGTGAGCTTGGCGGTCTTGTGGCGAGCTGCATCGGTGATGACCACCGGGTCGGCCGCCGTGATCACGCAACCCACCTCCGTCACGGTCACCGGTGACACCGACCCCATGGCATCGCCGACAAAGCGCAGCACGGCGTCGGGTATCGGTACCGAGGAGCCCTCGCTGAGAAACGCCTGCACCTCCTCGGGGGACGTGGTGGGAGCCGCCTGGGCCAGCCGCCGGGCGGAGAGCCGCCAGACCGAGGCGCCTCCCTCGCTTTCCAGGTCGGCGTATCGCATCAGGGTGGCGGCGACGTCGGGGGCCAGGTCCGGCGGCGCCATCACCGAATGATCCGGCTGCACCAAGAACGTGCGGGCCCCACCGCCAAGCAGCTGGTTGACCGCGTCGGCTCCGACGATCGCGGCCCGTCCGGCAGCGGTCAGGCCGGGCACCTCCGGATCGCCGATCAGGCCCAGCGACGCTGCCGCCACCAGCTGACCCTTCAGCTCGTTGACGTCGCTCAGCGCCAGATGACGGCGGGTGGCGAACGCAACGAAGTCGTCGACGGCGATGGCCTCGCCATCGGGGAGGGATGCCAGGACCGACATGGTGACCGACCGCTTGACCGAGTTGGCATAGGCGTCCGCGTCCCGACCCCCTCCGAGCCAATGGTCGACGATGCTGAGCCAACGGGTGCCCACGTCCAGCTGTCCGAAGGCGGCGAGTCGACGTGGGTTCGCCAGCCACTGCACCGGCCGCTCCACCTTGCGCCCTCGGCCGCGTGCGGGCAGTGCTCGGGCGTAGATCAAGCCAAGATCTGCGGCGAGGCCGCCCAACAGCACGCCGAGTTCCTTGGGGATTGCGGTGGCCTTGGCCGCGCTGCGCCAGGTGGAAACCGGTGCCCGACGGTCGCCCGACTTTTTGCCCTCCACCGGGTGGTCGCCCAGGTAGGCCACCACGTCGCCGAGTTGCGCCACCACCCTGGTGGGCGCGGTGGGCGTCTCGTGCACGGGACTGCCATCGATGACCGGCGGGGGCACGAGCGCCGGACCCAGGGAGAGGCCTTGGGTGTGCGCTACGTCCAGGTACAACCACAGCTGATCGCCCCAGCCGTGGGAGGTGCTGATCAGCGCCCGTTCGATCAGCTCACCGACGGGCGTGGACACGCTGCGCCCGGAGAAGGCGGTGACGAGGTCTCGGGAGGCGGCCCAGTAGTCCCGCGACTCTTCCCGTACCAGTCGGTCGAGGGGGACGTACCCGGCCGGCTCGTCGGTATCGGCGAACCCGTAGCGATCCACGGTGGTCAGCTCGACGATGCGTTCGAACATGCGGCGCGCCTCGGGGCCGGCGGTCGACAGCGAGTGGGCCACCGCGTCCGGGTCGCGCAGCGCCTGCTGCAACGCCTCGGCCCGCTCGGCCTTGGTGAGGCCGGGCTTGATGCCCATGCGACGGCATGCGGTGGCCAGCCGATTGGTGTTGATCGACGACGCATCGTCCTCAAACATGGGCAGTGCCATGGGTATGTACCGGGCGATGTCCGAGTGCGATCGCAGCTGGCCGTCCTTCAGATGGGCCAAGCCGGCGATCACCAGGTTGGATGCCTCGGCGTCGACCAACTCGGGCGGCATGTCAGGGGCCTCGGCCAGAGCCAGCTCCCGGGTGACGCCCCGGTGAAACCTGTCGAGTTGGAGCAGCCTGAGCCCCAAGGGGCTGAGGCACGGAAACAGCTGGTTGAACCCGCAGACATGATGAAAGGGAACGATTCGGTTGGGGAGGTGCTCGGTGGCCCGGAGCGAGTCGGCGACCACGGGGAACGCCCGCAATGCGGCGGCGATGTCGACGTCGGTGGGAGGGTTGGTGAGGTTCCACGGGGTCGACATCGACCGTCCATCCTACGTGCGATGCCCCGTGGGGCCCTGCCGGAAGGGCTGTTCAACGCGGCGGGGCCGCCCAGAGCGCCTCGTTTTCCATCAGTTGGTCACCAATGGTTCCGCCGATCGCACGACTGGGATTCGATGACGCAAGCACGGTCCACCCGGCACGGTCGTCGAGACCGGCGGGCCCGGCGGTGAAGTTGACCGCCACCAGCACGTCGCCAACCTGGGTGCTGCCGTGCTGTTGGGCGCCGTGCTGTTGGGCGCGGTCTTGTTGGCCGCCGTCTGCGACAGGGCGAACCCAGGCCAGTACCTGATTGTCGGCCTGCACGACCTCGTGGTGGCCCAGCCGAAGCGCATCGGAGGCTGAGCGGACCGCGAGCAGGTGTCGGTAGAGGGCCAGCATCGAACGAGGGTCGTCGCCCTGTGCCGCAACGCTGTGGACGTTGGACCCGGGTGGGAACGGCAGCCACGTTCTGGCCGACGCCCAACCGTGGCCCGCCTCGGCTGTCCACGGGATGGGCGCCCTGCACCCGTCGCGCCGCCCGCCGGATGGGTCGACGATCGCCTCGGACGGCACATCGGCGTCCTCCAGGCCCAACTCTTCTCCGGCATAGAGAAACGGCGTTCCCGGGAGTCCCAGGAGCAGCACCGCCGCGGCACGAGCCACGGCCTCGTCACCGCCAAAGCGGGTGCGGTGCCGAGGATTGTCGTGGTTGGACAAGACCCAGGTGGTTTGCAGGCCCTTTGAGGCGAAGTGCTGGTCGGCGCCGGCCAGGTTGGTTCGCCAGGCCTCGGCATCCCACGGCCCGAACATGGCAGGAAAGTTGAACGCCAGGTGAAGCTGCGGTGCGGTGTCACTTCCCGGGTGGCCGTTGCTGCCGTAGTAGGTGGCGATCTGGGCGGAATCCAGCAGGTACACCTCGCCGATGGCCACGCGGTCGCCGTGGTAACCGTCGAGGACCGCGCGGATCTCTCGTAGGTACTCGTGAGCCGCCGGTTCGTCGACGAGCACCACGGCCGGCAACGCCGCCAACTCAGCGGGTACGTCGGGCAGTGCGGGGTCTTTGCCGATCAAGTGAATGACGTCCATGCGGAACCCGTCCACGCCCCGGTCCAACCAAAATCTCAGGGAGTCGGCCATGGCGGACCGAACCTCGGGGTTGGACCAGTTCAGGTCGGGCTGTTCGGGGCTGAACTGGTTGAGGTACCAGGCCTCGCTGCCCGGGTCCCAGGCCCATGCGGGCTCGCCGGCAGGGAACGCCCGGGTCCAGTTGTTGGGCAACTCGCCGGGGTTGCCGTTGCGCCAGTGGTACCAGTTGCGCTTGGGGTTGTCCCGCGACGAGCGAGATTCAATAAACCATGGGTGGGCGTCGCTGGTGTGGTTGGGCACCCAATCGAGGATGATTCGAAGGCTTCGCTGGTGCACCGCCTCCACCAACTCGTCGAAGTCGGCCAGCGTGCCGAACAGCGGGTCGATGTCGCAGTAGTCCGACACGTCATATCCGTGATCCACCATCGGCGATGGAAACACCGGCGACAACCAGATGGCATCCACGCCGAGGGTTTCCAGGTGGCCGAGCCCGTCGATGATGCCCCGCAGGTCGCCAACCCCGTTGCCGGAGGTGTCACGGAAGCTGCGTGGGTAGATCTGGTAGACGACGGCGCTGCGCCACCACGGGGCCGGTTCGGTCATCGCCCCAGGGTAGATGCGGACGCCGTCGGCCGGCCGGAACGTTCCAGTACACGGCTGCGGGCGAGTGCGGCCAGCCAACCGCCGAAGGCGAGCGACACGATCGGGAAGCTGGGCGGCAGGTTGAACATCGCCGACAACACCAGGCCGCCCCACACACAGCCGAGGGCGATCCCTGTGGCGATGGCGACCGCGGCGATCGGCCGGGCGGTGATCACCAGTGCGGTGGCGGCCGGCGTGACGACCAAGGCGAACAGCAACAGGGTGCCGACCACCTGGGTGGCCATGGCGACCACCAGTGCCAACAGCACCAGGAAGGCGATGCCCAGGGAGCGGACCGGCACGCCGCGCGCCTCGGCCACCTCCGGGGTGATCGAGGCAAATAACAGCGGCCTGGCGATGATCACCATCGCGACGACGAGCACGGCGGTCATCGTGCCGAACACGATCAACTGCTCGGCGGAGATGGCCAACAGGTTGCCGAACAGCACGCTGGTGACGCTGGTGGTGCTGTCGGTCGCCATCGAGGCGAACAGCACGCCGAGCGAGGTGGCGAAGGCGAGCACGGTGCCGGTGGCCACCTCCCGTCGATCCACCCGTTTGCCGAACGCTCCGATCGCAAGGCCCCCGGCGACGCAGAACACCGCCAGACCGAGCGTGACCGGTGCTCCGATCAAGGCCGCCCCGGTGGCTCCCGGAAACCCGATGTGGGCCAGGGCGTGGGCGGCGAAGGCGTCACGACGGACGACCACGAAGTACCCGACCAACCCGGAGGCCAACGCCACCAGCGTTCCGCCGATGAACGCGTGGCGCATGAAGGTGGCGCCGAGCACCTCGATCCAGCTGTTTTGGTAGCCGATCTGTGCGAGCAGACCCATCAGGCGTTGCGGGTGAACAGATCACCCTGCGGGGTCCGGACCACCGCAATTGACGTTCCGTACAGGTGGCTGAGCAGTTCCTCGTCGACGACCTTGCCGATCACGTCGTAGTGGGCGTGTTCGTCCAGCAGGTACACGGCGCTGGTGAGCACCTCGAGCAGCGAGTTGAGCTGGTGGGCGACGACGAACACGGTCATGTTTCGCTCGGTGGCGAGGCGGCCGAGCAGCGCAGCGATCTGGCGCTGGTTACGCATGTCGAGGTTGGCCAACGGCTCGTCGAGTAACAACAGGTCCGGCGAGTTGACCAGCCCCGCAGCGATCGCCACCCGCTGCTGTTGCCCACCGGACACCTGCGACATTCGCTCGTCGGCGAAGCCGGTCGCATCGACGGCGGCCAATGCCTCGTCGACGAGGGCGTGAGGCTGGAGGTTGCGTTGGCCCACGCCCCAGCGGGTGCCCAGCAGGGACAGGTGCACCAGGTCGCGGCACCGCACCGCATCGCCGACGGCTGCGGTGTAGTTCTGAGGTACATATCCGATGCGAGGGTTGCCCCGACGGGGTGTTTCGCCCAGCACCTCGATGCTGCCGGTGCTCGGGGTGAGCAGGCCCAGCAGCAGCTTCAGGAAGGTGGTTTTGCCGGAGCCGTTGGGACCGATCACTCCGACGATGCAACCGCGGGGGACTTCGAAGGTGCCCTCCGACCAGATCTCTCGGCCACCTCGAACGACTGCGACGTCGGAGAAACGGACGACCGGACGCTTCGCGTCAGAGCCGTTCATGAGGCGACAGCGCTCGTGAGCGTCCGCATCTGGGCGACCTGCCAGGGGATGAACCCGTCAGTGTCGGCCGGCACGGTCTCGGTCACTTCAACCACCGGCACCTTGGCAGCTTCGGCGGTTCGGCGCAGCTGGTCGGCCACCGGGCTTTCACTCTGTGGGTTGACGACGAGCACGGCGACGTCGCCCGAGGTGAGCAGCTTCTCGAACGCAGCCAGATCTGCGGGAGAAGGGTCGGTTTCGTTGAGTGCAGCCGCCCGGAACCCCCGAGGTGTGGCATTGCGCAGCTCGGCGGCCTCCAACAGGTCGTCCGCCACCGGCTCGGTCGAGGCGAAAGCGGCGCCGTCGGCTGCATCCCGCAGATCGTCGAGCGCCGTGTCGTAGGGCTGGAGCGCTGCCGCCCACGCCGTGGAGCGCTGGTTGAGGTAGTCGGCTGCGTCGGGGGCAAGGTCGGTCAGTTCCTCGGTGATCGCCTGGCTCGTGGAGCGCACCGCGGCCGGGGAATACCACAGGTGCGGATTGTCGCCGGTGGTGAGGTTGGAGACGATGCCGGCGTCGATCACCTCGGGTCCGTCATCGCCGAGTTGGTCGAGGGCCCGTTGGGCCCAGCTGTCGTACCCGAGTCCGTTGAGTACGGCCAGTTGGGCCTGCTCAAACGCTGCGCTGTCGGCGGGTGACGGCTCGTAGTCGTGGGGGTCTGCGGCTGATCCGGAGATGATCGTGTCCACCGCCACACAGTCCCCGCCGAGCGCTTCGACGATCTCGCCCCATTGATTAACGGTGGCGACGACCCGCACCGGCTTCACCGGGCAATCACCCTGCGGGGCATCGGCCTGCTCGCCCGTCCCACAGGCGGTCGCTGCCAGGCCGACGAGCATGGCGACGCTCAGGACGCCTGCAGCGCTGCGAAGAACTCGAGTGGGGCGCATCCGGAAATGATACCCATTCTCAATGGGGGCCTTCGGTCGGACGCCTTCTCAGGCCGCTTGTTGGCACGCTGCGCACACGCCGATCAGATCCACCTGATGGTCGGCCGGAGCAAACCCATGCCGGTGTGCGAGCGCCTCCAGTTCGCTGACGACCGCTGCCTCGACGTCGCTGGGAAGGGTCACGTCCTCGACCGACCCGCATGCGGTGCAGATCAGGTGGTGATGGTGGAGGCCGCTGTGCGCCTCGGCCAGTTCGAATCGGGCGAATTCGTCCCCGGTGACAATTCGAAGCGCCACGCCGGCCTGTTCCAAGACTCCCAGGGTTCGATAGACCGAACTCTGCGCCAGGTCGGGCTGCAGTTCCATGATCTCGGGCAGGCTGAGCGGGGCGTTGGCTGAGGCCAACAACGCAACCAGGGTGCGGCGGTTGGCCGTGTACTGCTGGTCGACGGCCGCCAGGGCTTCGGCGGCGCTGTCGTGCACTTCGGTCACCGGAGTCGGGGGCTGGGGGCGAAGGGTCATGGAGGGCGCCAGCGTAGCCGGCCACAACCCGTCTCGATCACCAGCCAAGTGTCCTGGGACTTCCTCTTGATGTGGGTGTTGTGGCGGCTTCGTTGTCACAGGCCATCGTCATACTGGCCTCATGCTCGACGTTTTCGACACGACTGAGGCGAAAGACTTTTCGGTGTATTTCGCCGAGGTCGACGCACGGTGGCACCCCGATTGGGGGTCCTCGGTGCCGGTCAGCGTGTTGGCGGGTTCGGTGGCCGACGCGGCACGCCTGTTGGTCGAGCGAGGAGTCGGCAAAGCACAGCCCCGCCAACCGTTGTGGGGTTCGGCTGTGGTTGCCGACGTTGCCGACGTTGCCGACGATGCCGACGATGCCGACGATGCCGACGATGCCGACGATGCCGACGATGCCGACGAT
>ERZ724520.20-NODE-20-length-87992-cov-5.715922_pt1 | contig 87992 bp, 70 predicted proteins | sample MGYA00376053_ERZ724520 | MGnify/ENA primary metagenome ERZ724520 (study PRJEB28724, sample SAMN07190886) | activated sludge metagenome | isolation source: activated sludge of sewage treatment plant in Hong Hong | place: USA: Christiansburg, Virginia | collected...
ACTATAGTTAGAGCTAGTAAGCGGCTTACAGAGAAAGCTATTTATATTGAAGATTCAGCGCGTTTTGCTTTAGATGTTGCCTCTGATTTGCAAAAAAACGAAGGCCGTAAATTGTTTTTAAGAGGCATGGATTTATTAATAAATAATAAAAATGCTAAAGAGAGTATTCCGGTATTTAAGGAGGCAATAATGTTTTTTCCTGACCCAAATTTTTATTATTATTTATCTAGAGCATTTATAGAAGAAAATGATGTTGCTAATGCTACCTTATCAAACGCAATGTGTTCTAATTTGAATTATTCTCAATATAATCAAATATTGTATAACGATGCATTGATAGCAGCTATAAAGATGGATACTAATACTTGTATTAATAGTATGTATGGTGCAATTGATGAGGGTTTTTTAAATAAAGACATGATTCTTAATGAAAAAAAGTTTGATTTTATTAGAGAACACCAAAAATATATAAGCTTAATGGTGAATGTATTTGGTAATGATGAAAAGTTAAAAGCTCGATTGTTTTCAAACTACATGAAGCTTTTCCCCGAATTAAAAACACCTTACAATGAAACTATTGATAGTGTTGCAAACCATTCTTTTGATAATTATATTAATTATGATTATGCTGTGTTTATTCCAGGAATGGAAGATGGTAGTTTTTCGAGAGATGTTACAAATGAGTACATGTATGTTGGGAAAATAAAACTCGAAAACAATTTTCAAGCGCTTATTTATAAAACATATTTAGCAATTGCAGACACGCTTAATCCAGTAAAAACATTTGTAATAACTTATGATTCACTAGGTAATGTAGTAGACAATGAGATGATTGGTTGTTTTTGCTCTCCAACAAATTCTCAAGCATATACAATTTTACCAGATTACACAATTGAAACCACATCTTATAATTACAAATGGAAATATGAACCATTAGAAAAAGGTTTTGCAGGAAATCAAATAGAGTCGTTTGAGATTGAAAAACCGAAACAAATACAGGTTGCTAAGGATGGTATTATAAAACGAGAAGGAATTGTGAAAACCCCTACAGGCAAAGAAAAATCAGGAGGATAGTTTTTTAAAGTAAATTATACTTTCGGCAATGACCAAGTTAATTGTCCAACTAAGCCAAGCAATTGTAGCATATTCAGTATGTGCACTCAAGTGAAAAAAATGAGGAAAGATTAAGGCCATTAGTCTAAGTGAAATAGCTGATAAAGTAAGTGCATAACTTCGTATCATCCATTTTTGGTGTTCTATTAAATCTTTTTTGTAAATCTTTATGATGGCAAAAGCTGTAAATGCAATCCAAAGTAATGATAGAATTATAAAACTAGATTTAGCAAGTGTTGTTCCGTTAGCATAGTAGGCCATAATTAAACCAGATGGCCCCGCAATAAGCAAAACATCAAACACATAAACATAGCCCATAATTTTATGAAGGCGTTTTTGTTTTTTTAAAACATAATTAGAAAACTGAGTGAGCCCAGCAATTAATGTAAGAATTGAAAACAGTATATGAAGATTAAAGGCATAGCGCCAATGTTTTAGATGGATAATTTTTTGTTTGGTAAGTAAAAAATCTACATCATAAGTAAAAGTTAAATATGGTATTGTTAAACCAATCATCAGCCAACAGAATAAGGCAATTGCTCCTATCCAAATCACTGAACTAATTGATTTAAGCATACTATAATAATTTGTTTAGAATTTCACCAAATCTGTATATGTCTTCAAATGAATTGTACATTGGAACTGGTGCACAACGAATTACGTTTGGTTCTCTCCAATCTGGTATAACACCATTTTCTATTAAACTATTATATAAAGCCTTGCCTTTACCATGCGCCACAATGCTAATTTGGCAACCACGATTTGCTTTAGGAGTAATAATTTCTAAGCAATTGTTTTTTTGTTTATTAATTTCTCCAACTATAAACTCTAAATATTCGGTAAGGATTTTACTTTTTTCGTTTAATTTATCCATTCCAACCTCATCAAATATATCTAATGATGCTTTGTAAGCCGCCATTGATAATATCGGAGCATTACTCATTTGCCAACGTTCAACAGTCTCAATAGGTTTAAATTCTTTATCCATTTTAAAGCGTGTATCTTTATCATGTCCCCACCAACCTGCAAATAGTGGCATGTCTGTATTTTTGTGATGATGCTCATGAACAAAGGCCCCAGCTACACTACCAGGTCCAGCGTTTAAGTATTTATAGGAACACCAAGCGGCAAAGTCAACATTCCAATCGTGTAAGTGTAATTTTAAATTACCTGCACCATGTGCTAAGTCAAAACCAACAATTGCACCAACTTTATGTCCCGCTTCAACAATTGCTTTCATATCAAATACCTGACCGCTAAAATAGTTTACACCTCCTATCATAATCAGTGCTAACGAATCTTTATTTTCTTCAATTGCTTTGTAAATATCTTCGTGCCTAACTTCATATTCTCCTTCGCGAGGGGCAATTTCAATTAAAGCATCATTAATAGCGTAGCCATGAAACTTTACTTGTGATTGCAGAGCGTATTGGTCGCTAGGAAAAGCCTTTGCTTCACATAAAATTTTATAACGTTGCTTGGTTGGTCTGTAAAACGACACCATTAACAAATGTAAATTAACTGTTAATTGGTTCATCATAACAACTTCGCTAGGTAATGCCCCAACTATTTTAGCCGTTTTATCAGTTAAAATTTCGTGGTAACTCAACCAAGGATTTTTTGCTAAAAAATGACCTTCTACGCCAAATGTAGCCCAATCATTTAATTCTTGTTGTAAATAGTCTTTGGTTGTTTTAGGCTGTAAACCTAATGAATTACCTGTAAAATAGACCATATCAGCACCATTGTGTTGAGGTATATGAAATTTACTTCTATAAGAATGTAAAGGATCTTGAGCATCTAATTGTTTTGCAAATGCAAGTGAATTAATAAATTGTGTCATAATGTATTATTATAAAATCAGGTTAAATTTAATAATAAATTATAATCTTTATCTTTGGTTAGGTGTCTTTATCTAATAACATACAATTACTTAAAAAACTTAGTTTTACTAAGCTTATTAATGCATGTAAGGTGTGGATGAGTTACCATGTTTCAAAAGGTTCTAAAAAGAACTTAAATAAAGGGTTTCCAATAAGTTTAGCAATAGAGCCTACTACTAGTTGTAATTTACGTTGTCCTGAATGCCCTAGTGGTTTGCGCCAATTTACAAGGCCTATTGGCATGTTGGAGCCAAGTTTTTTTAAACACACAATTGATACTGTTTATAAAGAATTAATTTATCTAACTTTTTATTTTCAAGGTGAACCCTATTTAAACCCTCATTTTTTGGATATGGTTAAATATGCGGCTGATAAAAAGATTTACACATCTACTTCTACCAATGCCCATTATTTAACTCCTGAAATGGCTGAAAAAACAGTAAAAAGTAAGTTAGATAGATTAATAATTTCTATTGATGGTACTACACAAGAGACCTATGAACAATACAGAATTGGTGGCTCGTTAAGCAAAGTTATAACTGGTACTAAAAACATTATTGAAGCTAAGAAAAAACTAAAGAGTAAAACCCCACACATAGTTTTTCAGTTTTTGGTAGTAAAGCCAAACGAACATCAATTAGAAGATGTGAAAGTACTAGCAAATGAATTGGGGGTTGATGAAGTAGTATTTAAAACAGCCCAAGTATATGATTTTGAAAACGGTAATGCATTAATTCCTGACAACATTAAATACAGTAGGTATAAAAAAAATGCAGATGGCACTTATTCTATTAAGAATAAATTATTAAATCAGTGTTGGCGCATGTGGAGTAGCTGTGTTATTACATGGGATGGTTTGGTAGTGCCCTGTTGTTTTGATAAAGATGCAAAACACCAATTAGGAAATTTAAAAACAGAGGACTTTAAAACTGTTTGGAAATCTAATTTATACCAGAGCTTTAGAAAATCTATTTTAAAATCGCGCAGTGAAATTGATATTTGCAAAAACTGCAGTGAAGGCACAAAGGTTTGGGCTTAAGGGTTTAACAAATACTTTAAAAATAAAAAGCCCATGCAATTTGCACGGGCTTTCAAATAAATTTAGTTTTAATTATACAACTAATTTTTTGTAGCGTGGGCGTTTTGGCTCAACATTACCTAAACGTTTTTTACGGTTTTCTTCGTATTCGCTATAACCTCCTTCAAACCAGTAAACACTACTATCTCCTTCAAATGCTAAAATGTGTGTACAAACACGATCTAAAAACCATCTATCGTGGCTAATAATAACCGCACAACCAGCAAAGTTTTCTAAACCTTCTTCTAAGGCACGCAAGGTGTTAACATCTAAATCATTGGTAGGCTCATCCAGTAATAACACATTACCTTCATTTTTTAATGCCATTGCTAAATGTAAACGATTTCGCTCTCCACCCGATAACACACTCACTTTTTTACCTTGGTCGCTACCAGCAAAATTAAAACGCGAGATGTAAGCCCTTGCATTCATTGGTTTACCACCTAAGGTAATGTTATCTAAACCACCACTCAACACATCGTAAACGGTTTTGTTTGGTTCTAATTCAGCATGATTTTGATCTACATAAGAAATTTTAACAGTTGGCCCTACTTTAAATTCTCCGCTGTTTGGTTTTTCTTCACCCATAATCATACGGAATAAAGTTGTTTTACCAGCACCGTTTGGCCCAATAATGCCTACAATTCCAGCTGGTGGCAATTTAAAGTTTAATCCTTCATATAACAATCTATCTCCAAATCCTTTTGAAACATCAATAGCTTCAATAACTTCGTTACCAAGGCGCGGACCGTTAGGAATAAAGATTTCTAATCTTTCTTCTTTATCTTTGATATCCTCGCTCATCATTTTATCGTAGTTATTTAAACGGGCTTTTTGTTTTACACCACGGCCTTTAACACCTTGGCGAACCCAGTCTAACTCACGAGCTAATGTTTTTTGACGCTTGCTTTCTGTTTTTTCTTCTTGTTTTAAACGATTACCTTTTTGTTCTAACCATGATGAGTAGTTTCCTTTCCAAGGAATACCTTCCCCACGATCTAATTCTAAAATCCAACCGGCAACGTTATCTAAGAAATACCTATCATGCGTTACTGCTATAACAGTTCCTTTGTAGTTTTGTAAATGTATTTCTAACCAATCTACTGATTCAGCATCTAAGTGGTTGGTAGGCTCATCTAATAATAAAATATCTGGTTCTTGTAATAACAAACGGCATAAAGCCACACGACGACGCTCACCACCTGATAAAATTTTGATTGGCGTATCGCTTTCCGCACAACGCAATGCATCCATCGCGCGTTCTAAACGAGTATCTAAGTTCCATAAATCATGTTGGTCAATTAAGTCTTGCAATTGAGCTTGACGATTAATTAACTTATCCATTTTATCTGGATCGTTTAATATTTCTTCGTCCATGAACTTGTTGTTCACTTCTTCAAACTCATTTAAAATATCAACGTGTTTTTGTGCGCCTTCGCGAACAATTTCAATCACTGTTTTTGTTTCATCTAAATTTGGTTCTTGTTCTAATAAACCAATGCTGTAGCCAGGTGATTGGTGGATTTCTCCTAAATAATCTTTATCTAAACCAGCCATTATTTTTAATAAGGATGATTTACCAGAACCATTTAAACCTAAAACACCAATTTTAGCGCCATAATAAAATGATATGTAAATGTCTTTTAAAACTTGTTTTTGAGGCGGATGTATTTTTGATACATTCACCATACTGTAAATTATTTGTCTTCCTACTTCTGACATGATTAAAAATTTTAGGCAATAAAGTTAAGACAAGTTTTTGAATAAAAAAGCAAGGAATTGTGCTAAATAAGGGGTTCTATTTTAAAACGGTTACATGACCAACGTAAGCATGGTTATCACCAAACACATCAGTTAGTTTTACCTTCCAAACGTACACATCTTGTTGCACATAGTTAGGTTTTCCGGTCATTTTGCCATCCCAACCTACATTAATATCGTTAGTGTAAAATATTTTGTCGCCCCATCTATTAAAAATCCACATTTCATATTTTGCTATGCCCATTCCCATTCCTGTAAACACATCATTAATACCGTCTGCTCTTTCGGGCGTAAAGCAATTTGGAATATAGAATGCAAATTCAGGTTTTACTTCAACACAATGCGATGTTGTGTTTAAACAACCGTATGCATTATCAACAGTGAGCTCAATACAGTAGGTTCCAATTTCGGAATAGGTATGAGAAGGATTTAATAAGTTACTTGAATTATTTGTTTGATTAATATAGTCTCCAAAAATCCATGATGAATTAATAAAATCGATAGAAGTATTTGTGAAATTAATAGTTGGTTCTAGTATACTCACAAATTCAGGAGCGTTAAAAGCTGCTGTTGGCCCAGGATAAACATTTATGGTTAATGTATTATTAATTAATGATGTACACCCATTGTTATCAATTGCAGAGACACCAACTGTATAAAGTCCGGCACTATTAAAACAAACCGATGGGTTTTGAATTGAAGATGTGGAACCATTACTGAAATTCCAACTCCAAGATGTGATGGACGAAGTGCCAGCGGAGGAAAGTCCTGAAAAATCAACACACAATGGCGGACATCCTGACGTAACACTTGTATTGCCAGATGCAACAGGAAGGGGTAAAACAGATACATTTGCTGTAGCGGTTGATACACATAGGTTTGCATCGGTACCAATTACTGTGAAAGTGATTGGTGAAGTAGGGGAAACTGAAATTGAGTTTGAAGTTATGCCATTACTCCATAAGTAGGAAACAGCACCAGTTGCAGTAAGTATGGCTTGTGTGCCTGTACATACAGTAGTTGATGTTGCAGATACTGGGGGTAAATTAAATACATGCACGGTTGCTGTAGCAGAACTAATACAACCATTTAAATCGGTACCTTGTAATGTAAATAGGGAATCGGTGTTATGGGCAGTAACTGTAATTGGATTAATAGATGAGCCAATTCCCCAAGTATAACTTACTACTCCAGAACCTGTGAGAACCGCTGTTTGGTGTGGACAAATTGTAGGTGAGTTTACTGTAATTGATGGCAGTGAGTTTACTATAACTGTTGCTGTTGTTGGAAGTGAATAACAATTATGACTATCTACAGATTGCACTGTAAAAATTTGTGTTGCTGCTGGAGATGTTGCCAAGGTTGATGTAGTTGCACCATTATCCCATAAATAGCTTGCACCGCCCGATGCTGTGAGAGTAGCTGTTTTTCCGACACAGATAGAAGAAGATGTAACTGCTACTGTTGGTTGAAAAATAGAAATGATGGTTGTAGTAGTATCTCTAGAAATACAAGTATTATTGTTTTGAGCTATTAATGTAACAGTATAAGTTCCAGTGGTTGTATATGAATGAACTGGAGTTACAGAAGTTGAGGTGATACCATCTCCAAAATCCCAATAATATGAAGTTGAGTTTGTTGAACTGTTTGTAAATGTATTTGCAACATTTACACAACCAACACTTGATGAGGTAATAGCTGCTACAGGTGGTGAAAGAATTTCTAAATCAAATTTAAAAACAGCATTATTACAATTTGTACTGTTGTTGGTTGGCGAGTATGCTCCTGGAGTAACAGGGAAACCAGAAGACGTGCCGCCACAACTTGCGCAAACTGCCTGATATACAATACCTTGGTCATCAAACAAACTTGTTCCCCCATCTACATGATCAGCTGTACCACCAACTTGACCAAAAAAAGTGGAGTATAACAAAGTACTACCAGACCTATCTAAAACTATAAAATAAAAATCACCACCATCTGTTGTGGTTCTATATGCCCCAGCAGTAGTTGCCATACCTATAGATGTTCCACCGTCAAAAGCTCTTCCCCATCCACAAGCATAAATGTTTCCACAAGTATCTACCTCAAACGCAGTAGGTGAAATGTTAGGATTTGCACCACTTCCAAAAACGGTAGAAAATAGAGTTGTATTTAATGCTGGATTAAGGGAGTGTAAAAACTGAGCACTTCCTGTGTTTGAGTATGAACCAGCTGTTACAGGGTAAGTTCCTCCAGTGCTTAAACCATAAACAAAAACATTTCCCGTAATATCTAGATCAACATACATTGCGCCATCTTTATTTGTTGTACCTAAAAAAGTAGATGCAATGAGAGATGAACCAGTTGGATCTAAAATAGAAACAAAACCATCAGAACTACCATGTATGGTTGTTGACAATACACCTGCTGTAGTTGGAAAATTAGCACTTGATGTAATTCCACAAACGTAAACATTATTTGTTGCGTCTATTTGTAAACTAGTACAAGCCTCATTTACAGTTCCACCTAAAAAGGTTGAAAATATTAGGGTAGAGAGATTAGGATCTAATTTCACTACAACACCATCTAAGCCACCATTGAACAGAGGACTTAAAACACCAGCAGTAGTTGGAAAATTACTTGATGCAGATGATGATGCAATAAGCACATTACCTAAGTTGTCAATTCTAATTTGGCTTCGATTTTCATCTGAGTAAGAGTATCTTGTATCTGATGTAGCAGTAAAATTATAAGCATCATCAGCAGAACCACCAATATATGTAGATGCAACAAGTGTTGTGAATGTAGAATTTAGCCTAAAAACAACCATATCTCTGTTCCCATTATGAGTAGGGTCAAAGGCACCAGCTGTTACAGGAAAATTAGTAGATGTTGAAACACCCACTACTAATAAATCGCCGCTTGGGTCTGTAATTAAACTATAAGGAATATCTTTTAAAATCCCTCCCACGTAAGTTGAAGCAAGCAGAGTAGTTCCAGTTGGACTAAATGCACTTACCGAAATATCCCAATCACCATTAAAAGAAACATCAAAAGCACCAAGACTAGTAGGATACCCAATACCAAATGAAGTTCCTGCAACGCGCATAGAGCCTCCAGGACCAGGACAAGCAGTGTTTCCCCAATTATCTGTAAGAGCTCCTGAGTATGTTGATGCAACTAAAAAAGGATCAATTATTAAATCATAATTTGTATTGTAACCATTAGGAAAATCAAATGAAACAGTATTATTTTCAACTTTAAATTGAGTTTTAACCTCAATTTTTTTACCATTTATAATTTGGTAAGAGTATGGTTTTTGTTCAATTATTTCGCCCAAACTATTAGCACAAATTAAATTTCCAGCTTTATCGCAATATAATTTTTTGTGAAATTCATAACTTACTTTATAAGAATTAGGGCTAGCGCCTACATGTATTAAAACATCATATTTAATATTCGAAGAATTTGAGGTATATCGCAAATCTATGCCATCATAAAGGTTTTCATAAATTATTTCATCGTATAATAAAACATTACTTGCCCATTTACTTTTATCATTTCCAATAAAGTAATTTCTGTAATAGCTCGAACCACCTTTTTTTGATATGGATACATTTGGATTTGACCCAACAAAGTAAGTGCGAAACGCCTCCTCTTTTACCATTAAATTTTCATTTTCAATGGGTTTAGAGTGGTGTGCTTTTTCTGAAACATCATTTAAATTTGTGAAAACAGTTGTAATTCCATTATTTTCGAAAAACAAGGCACCATTTACAATTTCGGTTTTAAATTTCACATTAGTATGCCATTGTCCTTTATTTTCTTCAAAACGGGCTAAAGCTACTATGCTATCATTTGCACAAAACACACTTTTAGACATAAAATTAATTATGAATAAGGTAATTATATGAAATGCTTTTTTTGTCATGATTAAGTTAACCGTATTATAACCAATTAGCCTATCATCAAACTTATTAACAATTAATTAAAAATCCAATAGTTTTAAAAACTAAAACCTCGGTTTTACTCAATTTAACCTCGTTTTTATGTATAATTATTAGAAAAATTAGCCCTTTGGAAAATACACTGGATGTTTTTCGTTATAAAGCCTAAGGTATTTAAACGCTTCGCTTTTTTTCTTTTTTCTATTTAAGGCCATAAATTCTTTGTATAAAATGGGATCTCTTTTTAAATATTCTTCTAATTTTTCTATAGAAAACTGAGTAATTTCGCCTGAATAAAAATCAAACATATATTGCCTAATTTCTTTTGTTTTGTATGGAGTACTGGTAATTGGAGCTTGCGTATATGGATTATAACCATTTGTATAATTAGTTACTTCTACTGTACCTATAAAATTACTGATTGCACCAAAAACAGGGATTCTAAAAAAGCTATTATCCTGAAAAATAAAAACTACATTGTTCTGGCAATATCCCCAAATTTTATCCGATTTTATTTTAACAATTGATCCATCTCGCTCTTTGTATTCAATAACATCGTATTCAGTAAGTTTGCTAAAAAAATCAAGTTGATCTTTAGGTATTTTGGTTATGATTTTATCTTTATCAATTGGCCAATTGAACCTAAACTCTTGGTAACTTGCATAAATCCCTTCATATAGCCTAAAATCTTTGGTATACTGTATAGAGTCTTGAGCGTTTATGTTTGTGAAAACAAAAACAAAAAAGAATATTATGCCTAATTTTTGCATTAGGTAAATATCTAAAAAAATTGTAACTTAATGCTATTAAATTTAATCAATGAAACAATTTTTAGCATTTATTATCATAGTTTTTTCTTTGTGCACTGTAAATGCACAAACGGTTTTAAACGCCGAACTAATTGATATATTAGAAAAAGATGCAACCATAGAAAAACTTAATATTTTAGTATTGGTTGATCCTGTTCAATTTTCTAATGTTGAAGAGAGCAATTTATTTAAAGTAAATTATAGAAATGGAAATATTTATTCTATCAACATAGATGGAATAAATATAAAAAACTTGGCAAAGAAAAAAGGGGTATTGCGTATAGAGTATCATAAACATAATTTGCATTTAATGGATGATACGAGTGATGTAAGAAACAGAATAAACCCCATAAAACTTGGAGCTGCGCCACTTAGCTCAAGTTATGATGGAACAGGAATTATTATTGGTATAATAGATTCTGGAACAGATTTTTCTCATCCAGATTTAAAGGATGCTAGTGGCAATTCGAGAATTAAATTTTTGTGGGATATGACAAAACCTATTGCGGCAAATACTCCCACGGCATTTGGTTATGGACAGGAGTGGACTAATTCTGAAATTGATTTAGGTTTGTGTACACATGATGATACTCCTCATTTTGGACATGGAACGGCAAGTTCTGGAATTGCTGCAGGTAACGGATTGGCAATAAACCATCACGCTGGAGTTGCACCAAAAGCAGATATTATTGTTGTAGCTATGGATTTTAATAGACCAGGATTTACTATAGCTGACGCAGTGCAATACATTTCAACAAAAGCAGCTTTATTAAACAAACCGTTTGTAATAAACGCAAGTGTTGGAGAGTATTATGGAAGTCATGATGGAACCGATTTAGAAGCACAAATTATAAATGGTATGGTGAGTGGTTCTGGTAAATGTATGGTGGCATCTGCTGGTAATGCAGGTTCTATTCCTTTTCATGTTGGGTATAATGTGGTTCCAACAGACACTAATTTTTCTTGGATTTCAACCACTTCACATACTATTCAAGTAAGTGAATTTGCAGATACCTTACAATTTAAGAATGTGAAGTATACTGTTGGTGTAAATAACACCGGTTATACAAACCTTGGAAACATTGGGTTTAAAAATTATTCTTATGCCTTAGGCACATTAAAAAGAGATACTATTTATAATGGAATTAATAGAATTGGAATTGTTGAAAGTATAGCAAGTGTTAATACGTTTGGTGTTTATGAGTTAAAGTTTACTATTCTGGCAGATAGTCTAAATTATTTATGGAGAATAGAACATACAGGAAATGGTAGAATTGATTCTTGGAATTTTGATTATATAACTTCAAGTTTGCCAAGTGCTACACTATTTCCTAAAATTTCAAAGTATAAAATTGCCGATACAACTCAAACAATAGTTAGTAGTTTTCAGTGCAGTGACGAAGTAATTACCGTTGCTAATTATGTTAACCGAAATAAATATTTAGATGTAACAAGCACCTTACAAATTACAACAGAAACACCTGGTGAAATAGCAGCTAGCAGCAGTGTTGGCCCAACTCGAAATAATAAAATAAAACCAGATATTGCATCAACAGGAGCAACTGTTTTAGCTAGTGCAGCTATGGCAATGCTGCCTGGATTAATTTCTGGAGCACCATCTGTTGTAGCCCAAGGTGGTTATCATATTACAGCAGGGGGAACGTCTGCATCTAGTCCAGTAGTTGCTGGTTTAGCAGCATTGTATTTGCAAAAGAACCCAAGCGCTACAAACATTCAAATAAAACAGGCTATTACAAATTGTGCGTATACCGATGCTTTTGTGAGTTTGCCAGTTCCAAATTACAGATGGGGATATGGAAAGTTAGATGGTTTCCATGCTTTGACTTGTGGGATGGTAGTAACTAACATAGAGGTAAACTCTTCTAGTGTAATTAATGTTTATCCTAATCCTATAAGTAATGAAGCTAATATATTATTTAAAGATGATCAACTTAGAACATTAAAATTGATAAACTCTGTTGGACAAATAGTGTTTATTGAAAAGGTAAAATCTAACACATATAAGTTAGTATGTAAGGATTTAACCCCTGGTATGTATATATTGGTAAGCGAGGAGAAAGATGCTATTAATAAAATAAAAATTGTAGTTTTGTAAACGCAATAATAGCTAATACTGCTGCGTTATATAGGTAAAATGAAAATTATTTACGTCATATTGTTTGTTTTTAGTGTTGTGTGTATAAACGCTCAAACTAAAAAACGAAATTTCAGACAACATGAAATGGGAATATTAATTGGTGGCTCTTATTATATTGGCGATTTAAATCCTGGTAAACATTTTAATATGGCCCAACCTGCATTTGGTGCATTTTACCGTTTTACACCAAATTACCGTTATGCATTTAGGGGTGGAGTAAACTTTGGAGAAATTAGAGGTGATGATTCTCAAAGTGATAATATTGATCAAATACAAAGAAACTTAAATTTTAAATCCCAAATTACTGAGTTTAATGTGTTGGCTGAATTTAATTTTTTAGAATATAGAATTAGTAATGATAAATTTAAGTTTACAACATTTTTATTTTTAGGAATTGACGTGTTTAATTTTAAACCAAGAGCTGAAATAAACAATAATTGGGTTGATTTACAGCCTTTACGTACAGAAGGTCAAACAAAAAAATATAAATTAACACAAGTTGCAATTCCTTTTGGAGTTGGTGTTAAAATGAATGTATCTAAACAAGTTGGTATTGGTTTAGAGTGGGGACCACGTAAAACTTTTACTGATTATTTAGATGATGTAAGTGGCACTTATCCAGATATTATTGCTAATCCATTTAAAAGCGAACTTGCAAAAAAACTATCAGATAGATCTAAAAATGCAGGAAGTAATATAAATGAACAAAGAGGTAATCCACGTACAAAAGACTGGTATATCTTTTTTGGAGTATCGCTAAACGTTAAGCTTAATCCAAAGCCTGCTCCTTGTCATGCTTACGACCATTAATAGATTAGCTATTGGCTTTTACTATTGAAACTATAATTTAGTCCAACACTTATTCTACCAACATTTTTTAATTGTCCTACAGAAACTTCCTCATGTGCAGTTAATTGAAAAGATGTATTAATAGATATGTTTTTATAGTATAAATCTAAACCTGGTCCAACCATTAATGTATTTACTTTCAATCCATCAACCAAATTATTTTTGGCATACAATCCTTCTGAATATTCATAATTAAACTGTACAGATGGATATAAAATAATTTTTTTAATGGGTACTTTATAAAACACAGTAGCAAAGTTTGTTGTACTTGGTGCTAGTTTTTCGGCATAACTATTTTTACCATTGTATTTAAAATTGCAGTTTATGTTTGCCCCCCAATTTTTTATCATTAGTAAATAATTTGTGTTTAATAGTAAATCCCAAGAACCTGTTCCCGGCTGCATTTCAAATGGCAATCTATTACTAAAATTGTCGTGTGCATAATAGTTACCAGTTGGAGTCTTTATTCCTAAACCGCAAATTAATTTGTGTTTTATTTTATCATCAACTTTAGGTGAAATAAAATGATAACCAATGAGCATAGAAACATCACCTAAGCCGGTGTGCGATACAGACTGATTATTGTTTTTGGATTTATTATTTAGTACTGGAATAAAAGCATTTATTTCTAATCGTTTTAGTGCAAAATATTTTAATCGTAACTCAAACACCTTATAAGATTCAAAATCTTTACTTGAATACGTTTTATTTTGCAATGATGAATCTGTTGGCGTATCATGTGTTACTTTATATGCCGCAGTTGGAAAAAACTGACCATGTGTTTGGTAGTTTCTATAACCATTGTAAACTCTATATCTATGCAAAAATGTAACCATGTTTTTATTGTCATAAGGAGTAAGACCCATATAACTGCCACATATATCACAAGATAAAGTTGTGAGTGTGTTTATTAAAAACACACTCACAAATAAAAATTTAAAATACATTTTAATTAGTTATGTATATGTTCAATTGTAAACATATCTGCATAATTATCTGCAATTTTTTTAGCAGTTGGACTAGGCATTGTAACTGAATTAGTACTTGAAAAATTTATAATATTAGGTGCAGCAAACCATTCAGCAATGTTTGCAGATAAATGAATTTGAGGAGTAATACTAGATGTTACATGTGCTGTATCTGTGTTAAAAGAAGGAGATACAGTTTTTAACGTTTTGTTTGATCCAGAGAAACCACCAATATGAAATTCGAGTTTATTTGCAGGAGCAGTTGATTGCGGTGAGGTTCCTTCAACTTTTGCCATAATATAACCAGAACTCCATGACCAAAACATGCCTTTAGCAGGATCTAATGCGCCTGTTTGAGCACCAGAAACGTTTCTTGCACTGTCAACACCAATCATAAATTCTATAGATTTGTAATCACCCAAAGGAACTCCAGCAACTGTAAATGATGTTGAAGCAACATCTGATAAATCTATTAAATGATAACTATTACTTTCTGTGAAAATAGAGTTATCCATTTTTGTAAGCTTAACATTGCTAATGTAAAATTTTACCATAGAAACATTAAACGTGTTTCCAGCTTGATTTGTGTAAGTATCAGTTGAAAATACTAATGGGCTGCTACCAACCATACCTTCAAACATTAATGAAAGACTACCTGCTGCAGGTACAGTAGGTTCTGGAATTGGTTCAGGCACTGTGTTTTTATCTTTTTTACAGTTTGTTAAAGTAATTGCAAGTAAAGCTATTGTTATAAATTTTAGAGTTGTTTTCATTTTTAATTATAGTTTAATTCGTTATTTAATAGTTTTTGAATTGAGTTATTTATGTATTTGTATGTTTTAATAAATAACACTGTTAGTTTTGAAGGCGTTTTACCCTTTGTTTTGTCAACGTATAGTTTAATTAAGCGACATTCGTTTAACAACAATAGAAGTAACGCCACAAAAATTAATGCAATAATTTTCATTTTTGTTAATTTTTAAGAAAAATAATGATAATCCTAAAAACCCATATTTTGGATTAATAAATTAGGCTTTAATACTAAGAAAGGTTATCCTTAGGTGGTTGGAAAATAGATTTAGTAAAACTAATTGGTTTATTTTCAACATATAAAAAATTAGGAGTTTCGTTGCTTACTTTAGGTATAAAAACACATAAAAGATAAGTAGTTAAAATTTCGGTTTTTTCAACTTTATCTTTTAATCCATTTGGCAAGTTGTTTTGGCGATTATCTTCTTTTTTTAATTCTTTACTTAAATAACACTTTGCCTTACAACAACTTTTGGGTTTGTTTTTATTTTCACAAACCGTATTAGCCAGTTCTGTTTGGTTTTTTTTGAAATTGATAAAAATAATACTCTTTGCAACAGATTGCCAGCTAAAGCTTAGTAACAAGATAATTGAAAAAAGTATATTGATTTTGTTTTTCAAAATTTACATTATTATTACGCAAAGGTATTAATAATTTTAAATTTTATTATGTTTTAATACATAAAAACCATTTTGAGTATTTTTTGGCTTTTAAGTTTTGAATTAATACAATGACGATGCGGTGATGAAATCTAATTTTTAATAGAATTAAATAGAAAAGCTCATAACTCCTTTCAAATACGCAAAAATCAATTAACAATTAGTTTTTCGGTTTTAGTTTTTCCTGTTTCGGTTGTTATGTTTATAAAATAAACCCCTTTGCTATAATTTGAAACTGATAGTGTAATTGAACTTGAATTATTTGGTTTAGTTTGATAAATTATTTTTCCCATAATATCTAAAATAATTATTTCTGTAATTGCCTCTTGAGAAGAAACAATAAACTCATCTGCTGTGGGATTTGGACTTACAATTACATTAGTTTGTTTTTCATTTTCTAAAACTAAATCTACTGATGATGTTTTTAAAACTAAATGGTATACCGATTTTGGTTGCATTTGATAAGTTAAAGTGTTTCCAGAAATAGTGCTGTTACCAGTAAGTAAGTTAATTTTAGATTTCACTGTTAGCAAGTTGTTTCCATCAGCTTCAGCAATTCCATAGGCATCTGTAAATTGAGTGTAAATGCTTGGACCAGTGATGGTAATAGAGGCTGTTGTTGCAACTGAGTTTTTATTAATTAATACAATGTGCATAATGTTTGCAGTAGCGTCATCTATAGATGAATATATGGAAGTTGTTGTGTTATTTGATGTACTACTTTCTAAAGAAATACTTCCAAATGTTTTTTTAGTACCATCATAATTTCTGTAAATTTTAAAAGCTGGAGAAATGTATTGATCTGCTATTCCAAAGTAAGTTGCATAGTAAACATCATTTTTGCCAAATATTCCTAGTGCATCTGCTTGCGCAATTGTACCCGAAATGTTTGTTCTTCCGTAAAAGTCATATTCTGTAATAGCTAATTTTGTTCCAGGATAAAAATCATTAATAGCTCTTTGGGTTAATGGAATCATTCTTAATCCTCTGCCTTCCGTTAAACCATTTCCTATTTGTGTTATCCAAGATGATTCTACGTAAGTACTATCCCATAAACTACGTGGAGCTTGCATTCTATCAGCATCAGACGAAATTCCTTCTGGGTAATAATGCATTGCATAAACATCTATTAAACGTTTGCCTTCTATAATTTCTTTTTGCTTCATAGATGCTAAAAAAGCATTTTGCCAAGTCATTTGATTGTATCTATATGTGTTTCCTGTAGAATTTGTTTTATACGGTTCAATATTAAAAGTACTCCAATCACTCGGTTGATGTGATGTTCCGTCCCATACACTCCATAAACTATATGCTTCCATATAGCCCCACCTACCAGCTGAAAACACTTTTGCATTAGCATCAGTGTTTTTTATGGTTTTAGCTAATTGATACGTTTTATTAATTACTTCATTACATGTAGTAAAACTTGGATGTAAAACAGAATGTGTTCCATCTGTACCACCACCAGTTAAATAATGTGCCCATAAACCAACTTCATTATCTGTTTGATAAAACTTGATACCATTTGTAGTTGATGCATCGCCAAATTGATTTTTTAAAAAATTGATTTCTTCATCCACATAAATATTTCCATCAGCTAAATCGGGAGTTAACGAAAATGCAGTTGGTTTTGTATTAACAACTTGTTTCCAGCGAGTTGGCGTGCTTACAGGAGTTCCACAAGTGGAATTTGTAATATCTGCCGCAACGTATCCTGCCATTGGTAATTGAATAAGAGCAGCAGCACCTATTGTTAATGCATGGTTTTGTGTAGTAACTAATGCTTGCGCAGGTGTATAAAATGCTGGTGCTGCAGATGCGCCGGAACTTGTAACCATATATGATTGAAAGTTGCTGTTTTTGTGAGCATCATCATTACCACCATTATTTGCACCTTGCTCCCAATTATAAGATGTCATGGAATTGCCACCAACTCTCCAAGCGGTTACATTCATTGCACTTAAATTAGCTGAGCCCCCATGGTTAGATAAACCTGTTGCCCATGTTGAACCCCATGTGTTATCATATACATAACCATTTAAACCATATATATATGGACTAATGGGTTTTTGACTAGCTGTTGAGGTATTAATTTGCATGTTTACTTGCGCATTAGATGCAAATCCAAATGCTATTAGAAATGTATTTAATATTGTTCTCATTTGTTTTTTTGTGCTACTAAGTTAATGATATAGTATTTAATTAAATAGAAGAATGAATAATATAAAATTATTTAAATTCTATACTGTTATGTGAGTACTAAATAATTTTTTATTTAAATATGATTTGGTGATACTAAAATTAATGTTTGATTTTGAGTTTAGTTTCATGCACAAAAACCCTAAGCCAGCGCCACCTTTATCGTTAAACATACCGTTAGAAAGCGTATTTAAATATTCGGTTTTCAATTCGGTTTTAGTATAACTATTAATTGAATTTAGTTTTGACTCGAGTTTTTCTTGCTGAGATTGAGTAATATAATTTTTACAGGAAATTATAAAAGTGTTGTTGTGTAATTTAATAGAAAAAAAACAAACAGGCGTTTGTTTTTTTTCTACTACCCCATAATTATATGCATTTTGAAGTAGTTCAATGGCAATAAATTTTAAACGTTTTTTTATTTGGTCAGAAAGATTAAGCGCTTGTGTTTTTAGTTTAAGAGTATTTACTATTTCATTAATATAAAAAGGATTTATGTTACCTGAAAAATTAATGATATCTGTTTTCATTTTATTATTAAAGTAATAAGAGTTATTCAACTATTATTTTTTTTATGGAATACCTGTTGTATTCAAAAGAAATTTTAATGAAATACACACCTTTATCTGTGTTATTAAGGGAATATGAATTTTCAGAAAGTTGAGTTATGTTTATTTTATTTCCTAAGACATCATATACAATAATTTCTGATATAGTTTTATTTGTTTTGATAGTAAACAATCCACTGGAAGGATTTGGAGATAACACAAATTCATTGTTCGAAGAAAATGTGTCAACGCCTGTTGCAGTGCTGCATATAGCTGTAGATGTTAAGCTATAAGAATTACAAAAGTTCCAAATTGACAGTGCAGGATTGTATCCACCAACACTTGGCCAACCATGACCACCACCTATAATTCTTACTAAAGAAACTTCTTTAACAGTTGCTGTAGGCAAGCAAAAATTTAATTTAGAAACACTTCCTGCAACAATTGATGATATAGAAATATAAGTATCGTTACCACAATTAGGATAGCTAAAACCTGACAGTGGCCATTCTCCCCAAGCTACAGGCGTGTTATCAGGGTCTGGATACGAAACAGTACCATCAGTATCGCCATGAATATGATAAATTGGAACAGGAACATATGATGTAGAAAAGTAATTAGTTATGTATGCATTATCTCCCCATAAGCTAGCTGAAACTGGTGCAAAGGCTGCAATTTTAGATGACAGTTGCACTGCTAAACAGTATGCCATAAAACCACCAGCCGAATGCCCAGTTGCATATACTTTATGAGAATTGATGTGATAGTTTGTACATAAATATGAAATTAAATCACTTGTAAATTGAACATCATCTGGAGCTCCTGGGTTTACTAAGCCAGCATCACCTGGCACATTATCTACATATCTGTTCCAAGAAGTAGCAATGGCATCAGGATAAACTGCTATAAAATTTTGTGCGTCAGCAACTGCATCAAAACCTGAATAACCTTTTACGCCTGCTCCAGAACCACCATCGCCATGGTAAACCAACATTACTGGTAAATTTGAAGCAATACTTGTACCTGGAGCATGATATGCAAATGTTCTTGTAATACCACCAGATGTAAAAGAGCCTGTACCATCAATAGCTAAAGCAATATTGCTTAAACTAATAAGTGTTGTAATCGTAAGTGATTTTAATAATTTCATATTGATGTTTTTAAAAGTTAACTTTTTTGACTAGTCCTTTATGTTAAAGTATTTAGCAACTTCTGCATAATTACTATAATCTATGTTTGCTTTTCTAAATATGGAGCCTGTTGGTGCAATAACAACTCTAACTTTTTGCCATGTTACTGTTCCTCCAGAATAAGGCGAACCATTAGCATTTTTAAGGTATACATTTACACTTGCATCAGATGGTTCTGTGTATTGTATTGTAGCATAAGTTGCTCCTGGGCCTAATCCATTTGCCATATTCCATTGAGAACCATCGGCGCTAAAGTAAACTAAAATTAAGCTAGAATCAATTTTTTGAGCTGTTAATCCTGCCGGTTTAAATGATGTATAAAAGGCATTAGCTGACTCTAATACTGTACTTCCATAATTGTAAATTTTTACATTGGCATTACCTTGTGCACCTGTTGCACCTGTTGCACCTGCTGCACCTGCTGGGCCAGTAGGTCCTGTAGTTGATTTTTTACATGATGCAAATAGGGCAATTGCTCCTATAAATAAAATGGTTGCGATTTTTGTTTTCATTTTTTTAAGTTTTTAAGTTTTTTTTGATGTGTCAAAATTAGCTTGTATAAAAAACATAACAATCACATAAGTATGTGGTTTTTTGATTATTACTTTTTAAGTACTTTTATAAAGTGAGAATTAAACCATTTACCATATTTATGTTAATTGTACTTTGTTTGCAACAGGGTATTTCTCAAAACAAGCTCTATAACTATATTTTTGAAAACCCAAATTTTCAAAACTACAGCATGAAAACAGGGCTACCATCTAGTTTTTGTTACAAAGTATTGCAAGATAAAAAAGGGTATATGTGGTTTGCAACTTTAGCGGGTGTAGTAAGGTTTGATGGCAGACATTATACTTATTTTCAGGAACAAAGTCCTAGTAATTATAAAATCCCAAGCAATTGGGTAATTGATTTAACAGAAGATGCGATTGGAAACGTATGGATAAATACAAATGAAGGAATTTGTAAATATGATTATGATACAGATAAAATAAGAGTTTATAAAAAAATTGTGCGCGGCTGGGGAATGATTTGTTTTACTGCCCCTAATACAATTTATGTTTCGTCATGGATAGGAATAGACCGTTATGCTATTGATAAAGATTCTTTGATTTTTGTAAAAAATTATACTGAAACACAAAATAATAGTATTAGTTCATTAACCAATATAAATAATACATTGTATGCAACTCCCGAAGACAATCCATCGTTAATTGCAATAGAAAATGGTGTTTTAAATTACTCTAAAAACCTTAAGTGTAAAAAAGATTCAACTGCAATTGTATTAAATACTGTTTGTAAAAATGGCAAAAAATTATTGCTTAATACTAGAAAGCATGGCTTGTTGAACTATGATTTACAAACAAAAGAAATACAAGCAATTTTTGAGAATGAATTGCATTTTACAAGAAGCATTAACTGTTCAAACTATTATTATTTAAATAATGACACCTTTTTGATTGTGGGAACAGGAGGAAATGGTTTGTATATAATAGATGTTAAAAGTAAAGCAACCTATCATTATAAACACAATGATTTTGATTTAAGCAGTATATGTTCAAATGTTATTAATTCTGTTGTAATTGATAGCAATAATGGGATTTGGTTAGTTACTGATAAAGGAGTGTCTTATTTTCATGCATCTTTGCAAAAAACCAAATTAAATTATTTTTATAGCAACTCTGTTATACCAAGCGATTTGCAAATAAATTGCGTAAAGAAGATAAATTCAAATCAAACGTTATTAGGAACAGCAAATTATGGTTTGTTTTTACAAGATAAATCCAATGGGCTTTCAACGTGTTTGTTAAAGGACTTAAACATTACTAGCATTGAAGAATCTATTAACAACGGTTGTTTTATAGGAACAAATAGAGGTTTATATATTTTTCAAAACAATAAACTAGCAATTAGTAATTACGAGAAAACTGCATCTATTTTTAACGTAAAAATGTTGAATGATACACTGCTAGGTGTGTGCACTCAAACAGGTTTTGTGTTGTATAATTTAAAAACAAGTAAAATTCTTTTTAGAGAGATTAACCCAAATGCTAATAGCTCAGAGCTTATAACTAAAGATGCGCTTATCGACAAAAATGGTATAATTTGGGTTTTGAAGTTCTTTAATGGATACTGCATCTTAGACCTAAAAAAAAATACATTTAAAAATATTACTGCAAGTAATATGAAGGATAGACCTATAGATTTCCATAACCTGATTGTAAATTCAAAAAACAATACCGTGTTAATTAGCAGTACATCTGGTATAATAGAACACAATATAGACAATCCTAATTTGTATAAAACTTATACATCCGCAAATGGGTTAATTGGCAATACTATTGAGCAAGTTACAATTGGTTTTAACAATACACTATATTATAATACCTCAGTAGGATTGTATGAATACTCAACCAGCCTTCAACAAAGTAAATTGATATTTAATTATGATAATTATCCGCAAAAATGGTTTAATCAACTTTCGTTTTCTTACGATAGTATTTTAACAGCTAGTATTTCTAATTATTATATTAATTATTCACCCGTATTAAATTTCAAAAACTTACAGAGACCAAAAACATACTTAAGTAAAATTAGGATTAACAAATCCAACAGGAAGTTTAGTGAAGGTGAAGTGTTGAAATTAAGTAATGGTGAGAATAATCTTGAGTTTGATATTAGTTCATGTGTTTATGTTGATGCTGAGAAGAACACATTGTATTATAAATTGAACACTGATACAAGCTGGACTGCTTCATCAAATGGAACGATAGTGTTTAATAATTTATTGCCAAATAATTATACGCTCAACTATTATGAAACTAATAACGAAGGAATAAAAACAGATGGCATTAAAGCGTTTAGTTTTTATATTGCAAATCCTTTTTATAAAACATGGTGGTTTTATGTATTATTATTATTTGTTGTAGTGGTTATAGTTTATGTTTTAATTTTAATACGACAAAAATCTCAGAAGCGAGTTGCGTTGATTCGACAACAAATTTCTAGGGATTTACATGATGAGTTAGGAGCAAATGTAAGTAGTATAAACATTTTAGCACAGCTTATAAAAAACAATAAAGAGTCGAGTGATTCCATAAAACCATTTATTGATAAATTATCTTCCAACTCTAATCAAATAAGCCAAACTATTAATGATATTATTTGGAACGTTAACCCAAAATTTGACAATTTAGAATCACTTATAAATAAAGTAACGCGTTATGCGTCTGATGTATTTGATTCATCTGAAATAAAGTATGTGTTTGATACAACACAGTACAACACAAACCTAAAACTATCAAATGTTGTAAAGTATAACCTCTATTTAATTTGTAAAGAAGCAATAAATAACATTGCTAAATATTCTAAAGCAAGTTATGTAACGGTTACAATATTTAATAATCAGCAATTTGCTACTATTATCATAAAAGATAATGGTGTTGGTTTTGATTCAAGTGCTTATGACATAGGAAATGGCTTAAATAATATGACTCAAAGAGCAGAAAGTATTAAAGCAGAATTTAAAATTGAGTCGGAGATAAATAAAGGAACTAGTATTAATATTAAAATAAAACTATAATGATTAAAATTTGTGTTTACGAAGATCGTTCTGTAATGCGAGAGTCATTAAAACTGTTGTTAGAATCGGTTCCTAATTTTAAAGTATTAGGAATGTTTCCTAATTGTAAAAAGGCTGATACACAAATATTGGAATTGTGTCCTGATGTTGTATTAATGGATATTGATATGCCTGAGGTAAATGGTATAGAAGGCGTAAAGCGTATTAAAAATGTAAGGCCTGAAACACAAATTATTATGCTTACAGTTTTTGAAGATGATGATAAAATATTTGATGCAATAAAAGCAGGTGCAGATGGTTATTTATTAAAAAACACTATTCCTTCAGATTTAATAAATGCTATTATTAATGCAACAAGTGGTGGTTCATCTATTAGTCCTGGAATTGCTTCAAAGGTGTTGAATGCCTTTAGAGCTATTTCTAACACTAAAATTAAGAACAATTTTGATTTGAGTAAACGCGAACAAGAAGTGTTAGAGGCTTTGGTAAAGGGCTTTACTTATAAAAAAATTGCAGAAACTAGTTTTGTTTCGGTAGATACTGTGCGCTCACATATAAAAAATATTTATTTAAAATTGCAAGTGAACTCTGCAACCGAAGCGGTTTCTAAAGCACTAAAATTAAAAATCGTGGAATTGTAATTACTCTTTAATAATTTTTTTATAAATTAATTTTGAGGAAGTTTTAATCTTTAAAATATAAACTCCTTTTGCAAGATTTGAAACTTCAATGTTTTGGTAACTAGATTGGTTTAATAATACCTTGCCAGTAATGTCAAGTAGTTCCACATACTTTATATCGTCGTTGTTTTGTAATTCTATTTTTAAATTAGTGCTTGTTGGATTAGGGTAAACAGTTATTTCTGACTCATCCTTTATTTCTGTTATTCCAGCGCTGATACAATTATCATTATCAAAAAAGCTTGTAAGATTTGTAATGCTTGGAGCTAATGATGTTAATGTATATGAATACATATCATAAACAGTTAGTGGAAATGAAGTTGAGGATGTTGGAATGGCTCCACCAGGGTGAGATGTAATAGTGAAATTATCAACAGGTGTTTGTGTAGTAGTACAAACAGTTGTAAAGGTTAGATTCATGTTTTTCCAAATTGGGTTTGAAATATCTGCTCCATTAGCAAAATAAACAAACTTATCCGCGTAAGTATTTGTTAAATTTGTTTTTAGTTTTTCTGTTGCAATAGGTGAAGTAGGGTAGTTATTTAAAAAATTAATTTGTGTAATAGGTTTTACTCCATTTGAATCTAACACATAAGCAAATTTAGTATAAGTTTTATATCCAAACTTAGATATGGGACCTTCAGACATTGAAAAATAGCAGTTTTTATTCTCATCTTCTTCAAAACTTTCGGCAATTCGCGAATCCGAGCTTTCATGAAAATAGTAAAATGCTTGTGCGCTCCAATTACTGTAAGGATCATTTAATTTAAACAAAGACATATAAGTTGTGGGACACCCAACACAGCCCCAATTAGGAAAAAACTTGTAATAGCCAAAAATTGTATTTGGATTGTATTTGGATTTAAAAAAAGAGCACTTTTCAAAAACAGAATGAGTATTTCCAGATGCTATTCCGCTACTTATAGTAGCTGTATTTAATGCATCATTATACTTATGTATCACAACTATAGAGCTTTCAAAAACGTGCGCCATTGACGCTAGTGTGTATATACCTGCAGAATCATTAATAATATTATAATTTTGGTCGGCTACAAATCTATCGTAAACAGCCTTAAATTTTATTACATTTCCTAAAGTATCTAATTTTAAAATTAAATTTTTCCCAGCAGAATTGCCAGTAATTCCAGAGGCTATTAAGTTATTATTTCTATCTAAAAACAATTGATGGAAATTTCCAGTTGTATTCGAAATGGTTGATGTAGCAGTGACAAAGGAATTTCCGCCAAGTTCTTTCACCCAATTAAGATTTCCATCAGCTTCTATTTTCCCAACTCTATTGGTATTGTTATAGGCAGTACCATTATCAGCAGCTATAAAATACAAGCTTCCTGTTTTGCTTAATAATAAACTATAAAAATATAGATCAGTGTACGATTTTTTCCAAATGGAAGTATAATTTTTATCAAGCTTTTCAATAACCTGCCCATAAAAAATAAAAATATTTGTATCCTTATCTACAACAAACTGTCCTTTGTTTCCTGTTGAAGCATTTAAATAAGGATAATTTTGGGCAGTAAGTGTTTTTATTAAAACACATAATACTAATATGAATAACTTCTTTTGCATCAGCCTCTATTTATAATCTAAATTAGTAAGAAAATGCTGAATAATGTAATTAATAAAATTGGATAATAATTATTAATGTTTAAATTATATAACTAATCCTCCCAATAATCAATAATTAATCCATCACTAGGGCTTATTCCAATAGTTCTTTTTTCTTTAAGACCAAAGTTTACAATGATAGCATCATTTAAATAATCTTCTCCGTCTTTAGTCAAATCAATAGATTCAATTGTTTCACCAATTACATCTGTCCACATTTTTGTTGTGGATGCATCAATAGGAATAATTTTTATTTTACCTGCAAACTCTTCTTTTAATTGAGCTTGTTCATCAGCTAAATTAAAATCTGTTAGAGCTTCTATTCCTGTACTGTCTTCATTACATGTAATTACAAGGCTTGTAGAGTCTGTAAAAAATAATTCCACGTTATCAATTAAATCTACATGCGCTTCTGGATTAAAACGATTAACCCAAAAATAGATTACCACCTTTTGTAATGTTTTTCCTTCTGCTGAAGTTAGATTTTTTAATTGTTGATCTGTAAAGTGTAGCATTATAATAAAATTAGAAAAGTATTTTGAGTTTTAAGATTACAAAGATAACCAACCTTTTGCAGCATCTCCCATTATTGTTTTTTTATCTGTTTCAGATAAGGGTGATGTGCGCACTAAATCTCCTGGTACTGCTTCACCTAAAGGAAACGGGTAATCAGAACCTTGTACTACTTTATCTGCACCCACTAAATCTATAACATATTGTAACATTTTATGATCACACACATGAGAATCTACCCAAAACTTTCCTAAATATTTTTTTGGATTAAACTCATTATCAATAGCAACTAAATCTGGACGACAATCCCAGCCGTGTTCAATGCGGCTAATAGTAGGTAAAAACGAACCACCACCATGTGCAAAACACACTTTAAGTTTGGGGAATTTTTCAAAAATCCCACCAAAAATCATTGAACATATTGCACGACTAATTTCTGCTGGCATACCAACTAACCAAGGTAACCAGTATTTACTCATGTGCTCTTGCCCCATCATTTGCCAAGGATGCACTAATATAGCCGCGTTTGTTTTTTCACAAGCTGCCCAAAAATCGTAAAATCGAGGATCATCTAAATTTATGTTATTTACATTGCTTCCAATTTGTACACCTTTAAAACCAATATTCATACATCTTTCTAATTCTTGAACCGCAAGGGCTGTATCTTGCATTGGAACTGTAGCTAAGCCAATAAATTTATCGGGATAGGCCTTTACAGTATTTGCAATATCATCATTTAAAAATTGTGAAATTTTTAAGCAATCATTTGGTTTTGCATCGTAATTAAACATTACAGGAATTGTACAAATAACTTGCATATCTGCTTTATGTTCAGCCATTTCTTTTATTCGCACTTCAGGATTCCAGCAATTTTCAACTATTTCTCTAAATCGCTTGTCACCTTGCATCATCCATGCTCTTCCTGGTTCATGATGATCTAATTGTATAAAATTTCCATAACCAAATTTTTTTGTAAAATCTGGAATGTGTTTAGGTATAATGTGTGTATGCGTATCTATTGTAAACATAGTGTATTAATTATTAGTTTTTAATTCTGCAGCTGTCATCAACTCCTTAATGTATTTAACTGGTGCACTGCCGTAACTTAAAAATTTTTCGTGGAATTGTTTTAAGTTAAATTTATCTCCTTGTTGTTGTTTTAATTCTTCTCTAAAATCATAAATTTCTTTGAAGCCAGTAAAATAAGAACATAATTGAACTTGAGTTACTGAAACTCTTTTCCATTTACCTTCTGCTTCCGCTTGTTGTTGAAAGGCCTCGTCTACAAGTAAATGTATGGCATCTTCTTTACTTAAATTATTTACATGAACCCCATAATCTAAAATGGTGTTGCATGTTGTACGTAAATTCCATTTATAATACATTAACCACATTTCATCTTCAGGTTCCCCTGAGCCTGTCGAAGGGTTGTTGCCATAACCGTTTTCTAACATCATACGTTCTGTATATACCGCCCAACCTTCTACCATTGCGCCATTTCCAAAAATTGATTTTATTAAACTAGGAGATTGATTTGAATAAATGAGTTGAGTGTAATGACCAGGAATTGCTTCGTGTATATTTAATATTTGTAATATATAATGGTTGTATTCTTTTAAATAACTTTCAATACGGTCTTTTTCCCAACCAGAAAAACTACCAACATTATAATACGTGTTTCCGTTTTTATCATAAGGTCCAGGTGATGAAATGGACGCACCTGCTACACCTGCCATGTATGCTGGTTCTTTGCGCACAACAAGTGGTTTAGACGGATCTAAATAAATTAAATTTTTGTCTTTAATAAATTTTACTAATGTTGGAATTTGATGTTCTATTTCAACCTGAAAGGAATCTGCATTAACATGTTTTTCAGAAATTTTATCAATCACCATTTTTGTTAGCAATAATTTGTCTGTTGGCTTTGGTGTAAAGCCTTTTTTACCAACTGTTAGTTTTTCTTTTTCTGTATAATACTTATCCCATAATTTATCTGCTAGTTCAAACATTTTTTTGTGAAGTTCAATTTTATGTTCAACCGCTTTTTTATAAATATCGTGTGCTGTGTAACTAGATTGAATATCATTTTCAAATTTTTTAGCATAAAGGTCTTTGCCAATTCTAAAACTTCGAGGTGTTTCATTTTTTAAGTTTTTAAGAAAACCGACGTAGTCTTTAATTGCTGCCACTGCTTCTTTGGCACTAATCATAAACGCATCACGTATTTCTTTACTTGGATTATCTTTGTTTAATGCATTTACAAGGTCTTCTTCAAAAACAGAAATGCCCCCTAAATTTTGGTCAATTGCAAGTTGAGTATGTTCTATTGTTGGGTTTTTAATATTTTGTTTTGCTGCTTCGTAAAATGATTTAACATGTTGCATTTTTAAATAAAAATTATGCAAGCGCATTGGCAAAGTATCATAATTATTGTTTAGTATTTCGGCAAAGCTTCCACAAACATTGTAATCAGAGGGGTTCCATTCGTATGATTTAAACTCATTGCTATACCATTGTGTTGATTTTAACTGTGACTCAATCATCTGGAAATCAATTTTGTTATTATCAGATAATGAACTTAAGTCAAATTGCTTTAATGAATCTAAATGTTGAGAACAAAAACTTAATTCTTGTTTTCTTGCAGCTTGGTTAGGAATAACTAGCATACTATCATAATTATGATAACCTACACTACTTGCCCAGCCTGGATATTGTTTCCAAAGTGATAAAACAAAACGTTCTTTATAAGCATCAAATTGTTTGTCTTGGTTATTAGTTTTTTCTGATGTTGTTTTATCTCCACCACATGAAGCAAATAGGGTAACGATAGCAATGATTAATAGGTTTTTCATATTATATATGTTTGTACTAATGTGTTTAAATGTAAAATAGGAATTGTTTAGTTTAAAATAAATTATTTAAAATAGATTCGTCAACCAAATTAGCAACAGTAACTTTTAAGTTTGGAGTGCGTTCCATTTCGCGTTTAATTGCAAAGTTAGCTTCTTTGTTTCTGGCCCAAGCTCGTCGTGCTATTCCATTATTAACGTCCCAAAACAACATTGATTTTAATTTTCTATCGGCATCGGCACTACCATCTAATACTAAACCAAATCCTCCATTAATTACTTCGCCCCAACCAACACCACCGCCATTGTGTAAGCTTATCCATGTTGCGCCTCTAAAACCATCACCTACAAAATTTTGTACAGCCATATCAGCCGTATATTTTGAGCCATCGTAAATGTTTGATGTTTCGCGGTACGGAGAATCAGTTCCACTTACATCATGATGATCTCTACCTAAAACAACAGGTGCTGAAATTTCTTTATTAGCAATAGCTTTATTAATTGCCTCAGCAATTTTCACCCTACCTTCGCTATCAGCATACAAAATACGTGCTTGAGAACCTACAACTAAATTGTTTTTCATAGCATCTCTTATCCAAACTATGTTGTCATTTAATTGAGGTTTAATTTCTTGTGGAGCAGTTTTGTATATTTCTTCTAATACATGTAATGCTATTTCATCTGTTTTACGTAAGTCGTTTTCGTTAGCACTAGTGCAAACCCATCTAAAAGGCCCAAATCCATAATCAAAACACATTGGCCCTAAAATATCTTGTACATAACTATTGTATTTAAATGTTGCGCCTGTTATACCACCATATGTTGCAGCTTCGGTTTTATAAACATTTCCTCCAGCTCTTCCAACCTCTAATAAAAAGGCATTACCATAATCAAAGAAATACATACCTTGAGAGGTTAGGGTATTTACAGCATTTATATGTCTTACTAACGTATCTTGAACTAGTTCTTTAAATTTAGTGGGGTTTGAAGCCATTAACTCGTTACTTTCTTCTAAAGAAATACCAACGGGGTAATAACCACCAGCCCAAGGGTTGTGCAATGAAGTTTGATCAGAGCCTATATCAACTTTTATTCCTTCTTTTACTATTCTTTCCCATAAATCAACTATATTTCCTTGGTAAGCAATTGATACAGCTTCTTTATTTTTTTGTGCCTCTTTTACGCGTGGTATAAGTAAATCTAAATTCTCAAATACTTCATCTACCCAACCTTGAGATTTTCTTGTATTTACAGCTTTAGGATTAATTTCAGCAGTTATTGAAACTAGGCCAGCAATTTTAGCAGCTTTTGGCTGAGCACCACTCATACCGCCTAAGCCACAGGTAACAAATAATTTCCCTATTCTATCCTCTTCTGATTTTGACACTTTGCGTGCTGCATTCATAACTGTAATACAAGTACCATGAACAATACCTTGTGGACCAATATACATGAATGAACCAGCTGTCATTTGTCCATATTGAGTAACACCTAGAGCATTAAATTTTTCCCAATCATCTGGCTTACTATAATTTGGAATCATCATTCCGTTTGTTACAACAACTCTTGGTGCATCTTTATGCGAAGGGAATAAACCCATAGAATGGCCACTATATAAAACCAAGGTTTGCTCATCAGTCATTGTCGCTAAGTATTGCATAGCAAGTAAATACTGTGCCCAATTTTGAAAAACCGCCCCATTACCACCGTATGTAATTAGTTCATGAGGGTGCTGTGCAACAGCATAATCTAAATTATTACTAAGCATGTGCATGATTGCGGCTGCCTGTATGCTTTGATGTGGATAATCGTGAATAGGACGAGCATATATTTTATAATCTGGACGAAAACGATACATGTATATTCTACCATAGGTTTTTAATTCTTCAGCAAATTCTTTTGCCAGAACAGCATGATGTTTAGCATCAAAATAACGAAGCGCATTTTGTATTGCTAATTTTTTTTCTTCTACATTTAAAATATCTTTTCGTTTTGGAGCATGATTAATAGAACTCTCAAAAGGTTTAATTGAAGGTAGTTCATTTGGAATACCATTTAATATGTGTTGTTGAAATTGTATAGTGTTCATGGGTAATATAATTATGCTTTGAATATACAAAAAAACTTACTTCTTCATTAAATCTCTGTATATATTAACAGCATCAACTTTATTATTAACATGTAGTTTAGTGTATATGTTTTCAATATGTTTTCCTACTGTTTTGGTGCTAATAAAAAGTTTATCCGCAATTAATTTATAAGATAATCCAAGTGAAATTTGTTCTAATATTTCCAATTCTCTGTCTGATAAATTGTAATTTGTAATAGGTTGTTTTTTAGTGCTTATGAAATTAAAGTATTTTAATAGTTTTTGGGCAATACTTGGTGTTATTGGAGCGCCACCGTCTATTACGTCTTTTATAGCTTCTATAAGTTTTTGCGGTTTCTCGCTTTTTAATATGTATCCATTTGCTCCTAACATAATACTTTCAATTATTGCCTCATCGTTATTTAGAACTGTATGCATTAAAACTTTAATTACAGGAAACTTTTCTTTAATATATTTTACAGATTCTATACCATTCATTTTAGGCATCTGTATATCCATTATAATTAGTTGCGGCAATGAAACCTTAAGGCATTCCATTAATTCTAAGCCATTATGAGCAACAAACAACACTTTAAAATCTCCAAAAGAGGAAAGGATTTCTTCAAGCGTATTCGCTATTTGTTTATTATCTTCAACAATTGCTATAGTTGTCATTTATAATTGTGCGGTTAGATTAATAGTTGTTCCACTTTCTTTCGAAGAATTTATTTCAAATTTAAAACCCGACTTTTGTGCTCTTTCATGCATATTATCTAAACCATAGTGTGCTTTTTTACGATGTGTAACATCAAAACCAATTCCATCATCTATAATATTTGCAGTTAGTATTTTATCTAATTTTTTAATTTTTACTTGCAATGATTTACATTGTGAGTGTTTTAAAGCGTTGTTTGCAGCTTCTTGCACAATGCGATAAAACATTAATACTTGTTGAGGGTTAAAGTTATGGTTTTTGTCATAAGTAAACTCAAAATTAATATGAACAAATTCATAGTTAGTTCGTAATTCAAATACAAGATCCTCAAATTTTTGCTTTAGTTTTATTAAATCTATTTCTGTAGTATTTAATGCCCAAATTGTTTCTCTAAGTTCCGAAAGTGTATTTCTGGCGTAATCTGATAAACGCTCTGCACTTTCTGCTTTTTGAGTTATTGTTATTTTATCAATACCTGAAATAAGCATGGAAATTTGCGAACCAATGTTGTCGTGTAAGTCTTTTGATATTCGATCTTTTTCTTCAAACACAGATTGTATAATTTTCATTTCAATTAATTGTTTTTTTATTTTAATACGAGATATGTACCAAACAATATATACAATAAGAGTAATACAAAGAATTGAGCTTAAAACAATAAACCAAGTTGTTTTCCAAAATGGTGGACTAACAATTAGAACTAATTCTGAACTTTGTTGCCAATTATATTCTGGCAATTCACCTTTTACATATAAATGATATTCGCCATAATTTAAGTTTGTAAATGTAATGGGCTTTCCGTTTTCAAAACTTCGCCATTCATCATCAAAGCCTTTTAACTTATATTGAAGTTTTATTTTTTTATAATACCTAAAACTAGGAACATTAAAAGTTAATGATACAATTTTATCTGTGTATGTTAATGCGACAATGTTTGAAGGCTCAATTGTATCAGTATGATTTTTAAATATAGAAACTAAATTTAGATTTAATTTCTCGAGAAGATTGGAGTTTAAAACAACTTCGCTATTAAATGCTACTACTCCCGAATTACTACAAAAAAACAACTGATTCCCTTTTTGAAACGACCCATTTGTAATAAATTCAGGTGAAGAAACGGCTATTTCTTTTGTAAATTGTAACACATAATTATTGGGTTTAATACAATTAATACCATTGTTAGTGCTTGCCCAAACAACACCATTTAAATCAGTTTTTAAAGCTGCAATTACATTATTGCTTAATCCATTTAATTGATTAATTTGAGTAAACGAGTCGTTTCGAAAACGATAAATACCATTGCCTAATGTGCCATACCAAACAATATTGTTTTGATTAATTACGACGTCAGTTATCATAATTTCACTTTGACTTTTGTATTTGAAATTTTTAAACGGCTTATTTTTTATACCTAGTTGTTCATTAAGTGTAATACTTCCGCTTGTACTATTTATGTAATAGTTATTCTCTTTATCAATAGTTGTATTAAATATGTAATTACTAGTTAATATTGGTTTGCCATCAATAATTGTTTTTTTATCAAGATGGTAAATAATAGTATTGTTGGCATCTAAAATAAACACCCCCACGATAGATGAAACTATAAGTTGATTTTTCGCATTTGATTTTATATCAAAAATGGTTGGAGATTTTTTTTGTAGTTCAATGTCAGCAAAACCTGAGTTTGCTAAACTAAATAATCCATTAGTTGTGCCTATATATAATTGATTTTGTTTGTAATGCAGTGCGGTAATTTTGTGATTATAAAAGGTATTGCATTTATAAACCCATATGTCATTTTTTAAGTTAAATTCATCTATGCCATTACTTGTGCCTACAAATAGAGTACTATCATTTTTTAAACAACAACAATTAGATATGTATGGTTTGTTTTCTTCAGGTTTTATGATTTTAAATGGAATGGATTTTTCATCAAAAACACTTAAGCCTGAATTTGAATGTCCAATCCAGAGTAAACCATCATGAGTTATACTGATGCTTAATATTTTATTTTCTGAAATAGAAAACGCATTAGAATCATGAGTTTTGTAAATATTAGTTAGTTTTTGATGATTATCAAACACAAAAAGTCCGTCATCGGTGCCAACATAATAGTGTTTTTTAAATTTTGTTATGCAATTAATTTTAGTGTTACTAAGTTGAGTTTTAAATAATTGATGCACGCTATCATTTTGAATAGTATATAATTTATTGTTAGTAAGAATAATATATTCATCTTCACATTGAAATAATATGCGAGAATCAGCTTGTGCAAATTCACTTGCTTTTATTTTTTTTTGTAATACACATTTATTTTTCTCTAAATTATATTTATAAATAGTGTCTTTTATTAATCCAACAAATTCATTTTGAACAATGTATGCTAAGGAAAAAACCGAATTGTTATTTAATACGTATTCTAATTTAGGCGATTTAGCAGACTGTTGTTGTTTATTTATTTTTAAGAACCTCCCACCAGAACTAAATACAATGTTTTTTTGTGAATCAGTAAATAAATGCCATATAGAATTGTGTCCAAAGTGAATCCCTTTAATTGTATCCGTATTTAAAGTTAAAAATGTTTGCGTAGTAGAATTATATCTACAAATGTTGTTTCGTGTAGCAAACCAAATATTTTTTTCTGCATCTTCAACTGCTTTTAAAATAAAATTATCGGCCAGTTGCGAAGTGTTGTTTGCATAAATGGTTGTTATGTTTTTACCATCAAATTTATTTAAACCAAATTGAGTACCAATCCAATAGTATCCATTTTTATCTTTAATTACACTATTCACTGAACTTTGAGATAAACCATCTTCCACTTTAATATGCGTAAACCTCATTTGAGATGCACCACAAATGGAGTACAAAGTGAAAAGTAATAATACCACAAAACGCATATTTAAAAATAAGGAATTTTCCTTATTTCTTCTTTTAGTTGCTTGGATTATTTTTACTCACAAAATTTATATTTTATTAGTTATGAGAAATTTACTATTAATTATTTTAGGGTTGTTTACACCAGTATTATTTTCCCAACAAGGTGGATTGCATATACAATGGCATAAAGATGCGAGCGGACAGTTTGTTAGAAGTGCAAATGATACTATTTACTTGCCAGTAAAAATTGCAAATACAAGCACTTATAATGCAATTGCAACTATTAATTTGAATACTGAAGGTTGGAGTTATATAACAAATAGCAGTGTTTTTACTTTTAGTTCTGCAATAAATCCAAAAGTATTTATGAAAAATGCTAATGAAGGTGTTTGTACCGAAGGTGGTTATGCTCGCTATGTTACAACTGATAGATGGGAGAGTTCCTCAATGTTGACACCATCTGTTACCTTGTTGGAAACTACTCCATTTGGTTACTTAGGTTATACAAGTTCATCAGGTACTTATACCGCTGTCTTTTCTGCAGACGCATATTCATGGACTGGATTGTATACTACTACCTTAGTACCTCAGTTTTCTAAAACTAGTAATAAAGTGTTTACTTGTCATAATGGCGCATTAAAGGTATCTACAAATGGAGGAGCAACTTTTTCTGTTTTAAATCCTACTGTTGCATTAGTTGGTAGTCACATTTATTCTCCTAATAATGATACTTTGTTTATTTTTTCTAGCCAATGGCTTCAAAGTTTTGATGGTGGTATTAATTGGGTTAATGTAGCACTACCTTCAACTAGTATTTCACAAGTAGCCTGTAAGAATGGTAAAGAAATTATGTTGTTAGATAATTTTTCATTAATTAAAAAGACCCATTACAGTAACAATAGTGGAACTAGTTGGACAACTTATACAACTGTCAACACCTTTTATTCTGGAGAGAAGTTAGAAGTTAATGGATCTAAATTTTATTTATTACCTGGATATAGGTCTACTGATGGAAATTTGTGGGATAATTTTTTGGCATCAGCACCAGCTCCTTTTCCTAATGATATTACACATACAAATGACCTTGTTTTGGCTGGTTTCAAACAGGGATATTTCGGCTATTCAACTAATAAGGGATATAATTTTACATTTTTACCTAATAAAATTTCCAGTAGTGAAGATATTATGTCGGTAAAAGCTATTGATATTAATACATTTATTGCGGCGGATAGAAAAGGACAAATTTATGTGAGTATAAATCAAGGTGCAACATGGAGTCAAAAAACAACTTCAACTATAAATACAATTCCACGTAAAATATGTTTTTCTCAAGATAAATCAACTATTGTTGTCACCTCTGTTGGTTCGGCCTACATGTCTGGTAATGGTGGTTCAACTTTTACATGGTTAAATACAACAGTTGGTAGTGGTCACTATCAAAGTATAAAACCTACTCTTAATAAAATTGTAGATGTTGCCCCGCTTTATACAGCACCATCTTTTACACTTTCTGGATTTGAATTTTATGATATAAATAGCAGTAACATAAGAACATTAACTGGTTCAGTAAGTGTAAGTGTTGCTCAAGATATTGTTGATGTTCATATGATAAATGATAATGTAGGTTATTTGTTAACTCGCAATACAGTTAGTAATGAAACAATTGTGTATAAAACAACAAATGGTTGGGTAAGTACGAATACTATTTCGGTTGTTTCATCCCCTTCTGTTGGTATAAGAGCTTATGATTCAAAGTACGGGTTTCTGCAAAATTTTGGAAGTGACACACTAATTTTAAGTGGTTCTGGCAACCCAATTAATAATCAAACAAATTATTATCATGTTTCATATAATGCTGGTTTATCTTGGGAAGTAAAAAGTACAAATTTTTCTACTCCTGCAAGTAATTTAGGGAATAGAGTATATAAAATGGAATTTTTTACACCTAATCAATTTATTTCATTAGTTTCAAATACACAATGTGGAAGTATACAATCAAGTGCTGGTGTGTTTATTGGAACTACCAATTTAGTTGCTGAAAGCGTTTCTATTAACGAACATTATAAAGGTGCTGAGAACACAGAGATTGTGTTTTTTCCAAATCCTGCTTGTGAAATTTTGAACATTAAACTATCATTAGCCAGCGAACCTGCAAGCTTGTTCATTTTTAATACTTTAGGACAAGTTGTATTATCTCAATCTGTTAGTAGTCAAACGGAGGTGTTAAATATTCAACATTTGAAAAGTGGAATTTATTTTATTAGTATATGTCAAAACAACAAGTGTATAACAGAAAAATTTATAAAAAATTAGGAATCATGAAAAAATTCATTTTAACATTAGTAGTTATCCCCCAATTTATTTTTGCTCAAATTAATTTTCAGTGGGCGGGATCTTTTGCTGGAAACAGTGGTGCAAATTCTACAAACGATCTTGTAATAAATAATAACGGACATGTATTTTGTACTGGTTCTTTCATAGCAAAGACAGATTTTGATCCTTCTCAAAGTATAGCTGATACATTTTTTTTAAACGGCTCAACAAGCATTTATAATTCAAACATTTTTGTGACGAGGTTAAATAAAATAGGAAAACATGTTTGGACAAAAGAAATTAAGGGGAGCGCACAAAATGTTGGAAAGTCAATTGCTATTGATAAGGTTGGGAATTTATATATAACAGGTTATTATTCTGGAGCAACTGATTTTGATCCAAGCTCTGGAGTTTCTAATTTAATAAACACTGGTTGTTTTGTTTTGAAGCTTGACTCTACAGGTAGTTTTGTTTGGGTAAAAGAATTTAAAGGGGCTTTTTCTGGCAGCGTTTCTGGTAATTCAATTGAGGTTGACAAAAGTGGAAACATAATTATTGGTGGTCATTTTACAAATACTGTTGATTTTGATCCTGGTGTGGCTGTTGTTAATTTAGTTAATACAGATGGGTTTGGTTTTAATGATGGATTTGTTGCAAAGTTAGATGACAATGGAAACTTTTTATGGGTAAAGCATATTGCTAGCTCTAAAGAAGATGCTGTACAGTCTAACATATGTGATAATGCAAACAACATTTATAGTTTTGGTATATTTAGCGGAACAGTTGATTTTAATACAGGAGTGGGAACAGAAACCATCTCAACTAATGGACAAAAAGATATATTTATAATTAAGCATGATTCTGCAGGAAATTATTTGTGGGTAAAAACTATAGGAGGGGTTGCAGAAGAAACTTCTGGAGCAATTACTTTAGATATAAATCAGAATATTTATATTGCAGGAGGTTATAGCAATAAAGTTGATTTTAATCCATCAATGGCATCAACTGATACTTTATATCTCACCGCAACAGATCAAAAGGATTGTTTTGTTTTAAAGTTAAATAATACTGGAACTTTTATGTTTGCAAAAAGCTTTGGAAATGGAATAGGGGTAGCTGAGGCAAAAGATATTGCAGTTGACAAGTTTGAAAACATTTATACATATGGGCAGTTTGCTAATAATTGTGATTTTGATCCCAGCATAGGAGTAACGTCTCTGGTTGCAGATGGTGGTAATGACATGTTTGTATGTAAATTAAGTAATCTTGGAAATTATAGTAGTGCATTTAGAGTGGGAGGAAGTAATTACGCAGATAATGCTAAAGCTATGAAATTGGATACACTTGGAAACATTTATGTGTGTGGTTCATTTTTTCAAGTAGTTGATTTTAATCCTACCATCGCAACGTATACTTTAAATTCTTTAGGCTATGATGATGGTTTTGTTGCAAAATATGGACAAACAGGTTTTGTAGGATTAAACGAGTTAAGAGCAGATGCTGATTTATTCTCTTTTTATCCTAATCCTACAAGTGGAATTGTGCACATAAATTTAAAAGAAAGTATATCATCAAACATTATTATTAGTGATATAGTTGGGCAAGAGGTTTTTACTAAAACAATTTCAAGTAAGAATGAAACCATTGATTTAAGCCACTTAGGAAGAGGGATCTACTTTATTTCAATTATAGCTGAAAATAAAATTTATAGTAGTAAATTTATTAAAGAGTAGTTATTAAACCTTATCTTAGTTTAATTGTTTGAACTATGATGAAGAAAGTTACAGTATTTTGGTTTAGGAGAGACTTGCGTTTAAATGATAATGCAGGGCTTTATAGAGCATTAAAAAATGGAAAAACAGTTTTGCCTGTTTTTATATTTGATAAAACGATTTTAGGCAAACTTGAAAACAAAAACGACAGAAGGGTGGAGTTTATTCATAATGCTATTACAAATTTAAGTAATGAGTTAAATGAACTTGGATCTTCTCTTAAAGTTTATTACAGCACACCACTAGAAGCATTTAAAGATTTAGTGAATAACTATAGTATTGAAAGTGTTTATTCAAATCATGATTATGAACCTAATGCAATAAAACGTGATGATGAAATAAAATCGTTTTTAGAACAAAAAAACATAATTTTTAAAACCTATAAAGACCAATGTGTTTTCGAAAAGTTTGAAATAACAAAAGACGATGGAAAACCATATACTATCTTTACTCCTTATAGTAGAAAATGGAAATCTAAATTGACGGATTATCATTTAAAACCTTACCCTACATCTAAGTATTTTTCCAACTTTTTAAAAACCGAATCTTTCAAAATCCCTTCTTTATCTGAAATGGGTTTCGAAAAAACAGATTTAGATTCCCCATCAAAAACAATTAGTAAAACTATAATTACAAATTATAAAGAACAACGCGATTTTCCTGCAATAAAAGGAACTAGTAAATTGAGCGTGCATTTGCGTTTTGGTACAGTTAGCATCAGAGCATTAGCAAAGCAAGCGCAATTGTTAAACGAAACTTGGTTGAATGAATTAATATGGAGGGATTTTTATATGATGATAATTTATCATTTTCCACATGCAGTAAATAATTCATTTAAACCACAGTATGATAAAGTGGTTTGGAGAAATAATGAACATGAGTTTAAAGCTTGGTGCGATGGAAAAACGGGTTTCCCTATTGTTGACGCTGGAATGCGAGAACTGAACAAAACTGGCTTTATGCACAACCGTGTAAGGATGATAGTTGCTAGTTTTTTAATTAAAGATTTATTAATTGATTGGCGTTGGGGCGAAGCTTATTTTGCTGAGAAATTATTGGATTTTGATTTAAGCGCTAATAATGGTGGCTGGCAATGGGCTGCAAGTAGTGGTTGTGATGCGGCACCTTATTTTAGAATTTTTAATCCAACTGAACAAACTAAAAAATTTGACCCAAAATATGAATACATTAAAAAATGGGTGCCAGAGTTTGGAACCCTAAGCTACCCATTACCTATTGTAGATCATTCGCAGGCTCGCTTAAGAACTTTGGCGGCATACAAAGAAGCATTAACTGAAACTAAACAAACGAAGTTGTTTTAAAAAGATGGAGAAGAAATTGTTCTATATTTTTTCTTTCTTGGTCTAAGTGTTTTTGGATATTTTGTACTATAGCCTAATTTAATAACTTTAGTTTCTCCTGCATTAAGCATAAATTTCCAAATTAATTTTCCAGAAGCTTTATCATATTGTGCATTTGATATATCACCAACACTAATTTCTTGATCAGAGTTAGAAGCAACTGGTACTTGGTCTTCAACAGTTATAAAAATAGGCTCTTCACGAGTGTTTTTAATGGTAGTTTCATATTTTAAAACTTCCTTTTCAAAATTACCTACAAAGCTTCTTTGGTAATCTTGTTTAGATTCTTTACGAAGCATTTGTATTTTTTTATCTCTACCAAGCGATATAGTTAATGAATCTTCTAAATCAATAGTTTTTATAGAGGTTTTACCAATATAGGAACCACTAAAATAAACGCTTGCCTCTCCACTTACTAAATCTGGTAAATCTTTAAGCGCTAATTTTGTTTGTAAGAAAACATCTTTTTCTAAAGCTGGTACAGCTAAGTATTCATAATTAGCATTCACACTTTTTTCTAACACATCAACTGTATAGGGTTTAGAGTCTGCATAAATAGTATACGGTTGGTCAATTGTATATTCTGTACTTAACATATCTACTTCAATTTTTTTAAATTGAACTTGACTCTGTTTTTGATTAGCTTTTTTTAAAGCAGCATATCTATTTTTACCATCACTAATTTCTTCTTCATCACCTACAATTTGAACTTCACTTAGTTCTAGTTTGTCAATATTAGAAGCAACAACTCCAGGTTGCACTTGTAGGTATTGCGCAATATCATTTTGTTCTGCAGATTGTTCGTTACCCAAATACCATTTTGCTAGTTTTGGCGTATTTATGCCCACTTCCGGATTTGCAGTAGATAAAATAATTTTTATGTCTTTCCAATCTAAACCAGAGTTGTTAAATAAAATGGCTCTATATACTAATTTTACTTGGCTTCCACTACCATCAGTTCTTATATCATATTTAGGTGTCCAGCCAGCTGTAGGAATAATATATTTAAATACTATAGTTGCTTCAATATCTTTATTAGAAACAAACGTTGCGGTAATATCACTAGTTGGTGGATTAACCTCTGCATCAAGTTCTAATAATTGTTTTTTGTATTGAGCTTTTTGTTTTTCTAATTTATATTTTACTTTATTATTTTTAAAAATAAGTAGATTAATTTCTGTGCTTCTCTTTCTATAAAAATCGGCAGACTTTTCAACCTCAGCAATTGTAACCCCAGCTTGCCCACCAATAGATTGGTTTTTAAATAAGAGACCTTTTTCAGTTTCTAATTCATCTTGTTCAAACTTTAACATGGCTAATTTATCTTTATATAACTCAACACTATCTTTTAGATTTTGAATTTTTTGATTATCTTTTTTTTCATCTAAATAATTAGTATGTGTATTAATATACAATACGTTAATGTCTGAAGTTCCGGGGTCAAGATTAATACTACGTTCATCTAATCTTGGAGATAAACCATTAAATGTTACAATGTTTTTCCCTTTTTTTAATTTTACTTTTGCTTCATGGTTTAGTTCTGCCCCAGTTAAAAAAACAGTTACTTTTTTAACTTCAGATGGAGCGTTTAGTTTATTTTCTTGGGCAATAGTTTTAATTGAAAAAACTAATAGAATACCTAAAATTGATTTTTGCATAATTTTAAATTTTAAAAGTGAAACTAAGTTCGTGAATTATTTCCGAATATTTGGCATGCATCCAATAAGGTTCAATACCATAAACTATCTGCCATTTTTTTGCATTAAAGCCAAGTTTAGATATAAAAGAAGTATAGTTAAAGTCTGTGATTCTACAACCTATTCCAGCTATTATTCCTCGTTTACCGGACACATGAACATTTAATGCATGTGATTGTATTTTATCTTGAGCTATTTTGCTTGCAATAGTTTGTAAATTATTTATACTGTTCCAATTGGCATTATACCAAATAGTGGCATTTATATTTCGACTTATTGGTTTTTTATATTTTAAATATATTGAGCCTGTAGAATAATTTGTCCCTTTTTTATTAGATGTATTAAATATACATTGCTTAGGTTGATAAGAAAAACCAAGCATAAGTCTGTCGTAATTTATAAGGCCACCAAAGTTCAGTGAGGCGTAGTTTGAATTTTGTAGTTTTCCATTTCTAGTTTCGTTATATACAGAAAAGTTGGTGTTAGAATCGGTTTGTAAGGTATTATAATTTAAACTTATGCCCCAGCCAGTGCTTACTTCGTTAAAAAAAATGAGGTGGTGTGATACACCAATTCCCATTATTTGATAATTACTGTTTTTTTGATTTATATAATTATAGTGTGCAGATAGCCCTAAATTTTTATCAAGAAAGTAATACTGCCCAGTCATAGTAAAATCACTTTGTTTTTCGGCTACTCTAAATGATGCATTAATTTGTTTTGGGATATAGTTATTATTAAACCCACTTCTAATGGCAGAAAAGGCTGGATTAAATAAAACGATATGATTAGAAGGATTATTCAAAAACAGCAGTTGTGCTTTAACATGGTTGTTAAGCAACATAATAGCTAAAATATATTTTATGAGTTTATTCAATCAATTTAGCTTATAGACGTTTATTATATAAAATTCCATAATGTAAATTAAACACCTAAAATTTGTAGTATTGAAATTACAATAAATTTATTAATATTACTTTTTAAATGTAATAACTAGGCTCGTGCCATTTTTAAAATTAAATTCTGTATTGGCATCTATTTGGTCGGCTAATGATTCAATAAGGGACAAGCCTAAAGATTGGTCTTTATCACCAATAGTAACATTACTACCAATTCCATTATCAATTAAAGATATTTTTGTACTATCATTTATGTTTTTCATTTCAATTGTAATAGTTGGGTTTTCAATGTTTTGATTAAACGCATGTTTTAGTGAATTTGTAATAGCTTCATTAATAATTAAACCAATGGGTACTGCTTTAGTAATTTCTAGTTCTAAATTATCGAGTTCTTGTATTACTTTAATTTGTTTTTTTCTTACTGGAAAACTTTCCATTATTTCTGATACAAGTTCTGATACGTATGTTTTAAAATCAATAGTGGATAAATTTTGATGTTTATACAACCTATTGTGCACCATGGCAATGCTCATTACTCTGTTTCTTGATTCTATCATTAAATCTTTTGAAATGTTGCATGGTGCTTTTTCTGTTTGTAAATTGAGTAAACCTGTTATTACAGCTAAATTGTTTTTTACTCTATGTTGTAGTTCTGCTAGTAACACCTCTTTTTCTTTAAGTGATTGCGATATTTTTATTTGAGCTTCTTTTTCCTTGTCTAACAATATTAGTGTTTCTTGGGTTTGTTTATTAATTAGTTTAACAACAAGGTAAACCAACACAATTGATAATGTAAATGCTATTATCTGATTATAAAACAACAGTACTTCTACATCTCCTTCAGATGTACCTGGTAAAAGAAGGCCATTAAAAGTGAATAGCTTTGTAGAAAGAAAACTAATGAAAATTATGCAAAAAAAGAAAATGGTTCTATAGTTTGATCTTGTAGGGTTATGAAGGGCCGCAACACAAAATATAATAAGAAAAAAGTATAAATAGTTGCCAACGCTTTCGTCGTATTGGTGACATAAAATAAACACATTTATATTTATTGGAATCACAAAGAAATAGGTTGCAACATCGTATTTTTTGTAATAGTTAAAAAGCAATACTAATATGGATGTAGATGTAGTAAATAGTACAATTGGTGATGGGTATTTAACTGAAACAAATAGTATGTTTGTTAGGCCAAATAAAAGAGACACTAAAGTAATAAGTGCAAATAAATTTACAATTCTAATTTCTCTTTTTTGATAAAACTCTAATTCGTTTGTTACACCTAAATTAATTAGTTTATTAAGTATCATTTAAAATTTTTCTTTGTGGTTTTTATTAGGAGTAAGTGATGTGTTTGTATATAATATTTTTAACCCAGTAATAGTTATGTTTTTCAAAAATAGAATTAAAACTTTAAACCTATTAATAAAACATCATCAATTTGCTCGTAGTTACCTTTATATTTGACAAAGAAATCTTTTAAAATTTCTTTTTGAGTTGACAATTCTTCGGTAGAGTTTTTTTGAATTAATGAAATTAAGTTCTTACTCATTATTTTTTTATTTTTTTCACCCCCAATTTGGTCATAATAGCCATCAGTAAAACAATACAATAAATCCCCCTGTTTAACTTGTATTTCAATGTCTGAGAAGTTGGTTTTATAGTCAAATTGTGTTCCTCCAATTGGTCTTTTAGTGCCCTTATAATCTTTAAGTTGATTTTCACTTATATGTAGCAACGTTCGGTTTGCCCCAGAATAAACAATATTATTAGTGTCGTTGTTTATTTGAATAATTCCAACATCCATCCCATCATTGTTATGATTATTGTTTAAATCATCTTGGTTCAGTGTTTTTATTATTGAGGTGTGAAGTTCTGTTAATATTTCACAGGGTGTCTTTGCTCTTTCGGTACTTAAAATAATTTCAAAAAGAAAGTGACCTACAATTGATAATAAAGCACCAGGAACACCATGCCCTGTACAATCTGATACAGCTATATAAATTAAATTATTTTTTTTATATCCCCACAAAAAATCCCCACTAACCTTGTCTTTTGGCATAAATAATACAAAAGATTGTTTATGTAATTTTTGTAGCTTAATTTCATTTGATAAGATTGCTTCTTGAATATTTTTAGAGTAATCAATGCTATTGTCAATTTCCATTTTACTTTGTTCAATTTGGTCTTTTTGTAATGCAAGTAGTTTATTTTTTTTATTAGTTTTAATAAAAAAGTAAATAAGAAATAATATAAACAAGAACAATACTATAAAAGAAATGTAAGTAAGTTTTTCTATCTTTTTTTTCTGTATCAACTTTAGTTTGTTGTTTTCCTCTATTTCTTTTTGTAAGGCACTGTTGTTATAGAAAACACTATATGCTATTGAGGCCGTTAGGTCATAACGTTCTACAGATTCTAATATATTTAAACAGTTGTTATAATATGTAAATGAAGTGTCAAAATGTTTTCTTAAATCATATATATAACCAATATCAAGTGTTAATGATTTTAAAGTGTCATACTTTTCGAGCTCAACCGATAAATCTATTGCTTGTTTAGCAAAACTGGTGTTAAATTTAAAACAGTTTTTTTCATTTAGTTCACCCAATAATGCTAATTGATAATAATGGATTTCAAACAGTAAATCTAATTGTTGTGATGGAGAGCTTGAAAGTTGAGCCTCTTTAATTAGTAGGTCAAATTGTTTTAATGAATCTTTATGTGTTTGGGAATTTAAAAATTGGATAGAAGTAAATAGTAGTACAATTAATAAATGACATTTACTTCTTCTTACCGCAAACATTATAATTTTACTTTTAATTGATGTCTTTAAGTTATAAATATAAATGATTATTTTTACATTATTGACTATGGGTTGATTCTATTTATATGAAAAAATTATTTATTTTAATTCTTACCTTTTCCTTTTATTTTGCTAATGCTCAAAAAGGTGCATTAACAGTTAAAAAGTACACTGTTGGGTTTAAAATTAAAAATGCTAATATTTATGTAAGTGGGGTTTTTAACGGAGTAACCGCAGATTTAAATTTTGACCCATCAAATCCTGTATTAGGAAGTTTCGAAGGTAAGCTAGATGTATCTTCTTTAGCAACTGGTATAGAAATGCGCGACAAGCATTTAAAAAAAGCAGAATTTTTTGATGTTAAAAACAATCCTTTTATAATAATTAAATCTGTTTCAATTACTAAAGTCAAAGAAAACACATATTCTGCAAAGTGCAGTTTAACCTTAAAAGGAAAGACAAAGGAAGTTGTATTACCTTTTACTATTGTTAATAATGGTACAACTTATGAGATAAAGGGTGTTTTAAGTTTAAAACGATTAGATTTTGGAATTGGTTCTCCTAGTGTTATCATGTCTAATAATGTAGAAGTTTTATTAAATTTTACAGTTGCGCAAAATTAAAGCACCAATAATTTATTGTTAGTTAAATACGTTTACCTACAATTATAAGCCCTCTTTCTGCGTCTATCATGTTTGCAATCTTTGGTAAATGCGCCCATTTTTGAAAACCCATATTATAAAATAGTTTCAAACTTGGTTCGTTATGGTCAAAGATAAAACCTAGTAAAGTTTTTATTTTTAATCTTGGACTCTCATCAAATGCTTTTTGAATACAATGTTTACCTAGCCCTTTTCCTCTATATGTGGGTTCTAAATAAATACTAATTTCAACAGTTCCATCATAGGCAGGTCTTCCGTAAAACGAATTAAAACTCAACCATCCAGCATAATTGCCACCTACTTCTAGTATCCATAAAGGCCTACTGTTTTCATTGTGGTTATCAAACCAAAGTTGTTTACTTTCAATGGTAACGGGTTCTAAATCGGCTGTAACTAACCTCGATTCTATGGTAGAATTATAAGTTTCAACTATTCTTGTTAAATCATCTTGTTGGGCAATTTTAAAAATAACATTCATATGTTTACAAATAACAGGCTCTTAAAAATTTCCTTAAATGTTTATTACAAACCATCGGACTCTCTAAAAACCCCATGTGTCCATCATATTCTAAATATAAAATATGTTTTTGTTTTATCAACTCAGCTTGTTCTAATAATTGTTGATATGGTAATACATTGTCTAATTCGCCTATTACCATCATTACAGGATAATTTACCATGCCTAAAATGATATCTCTATTTGGCCTATCCTTCATGCCCTCAAGCGATGCAATAATACTTTGTTTTGAAACAGATGATGCTATTTTCTGAGCAAATACAATTTCGTCTTTTAAATATTTAATGTTTTTTGAGGCAAATAAATTTTTTATAACTTCAGTTGTAAAAATTTTATGATTGGCTTTAACAACCTTGATAGATCGTGTTCTATCTCTTTTTTTGTCAGGACTATCTTCATAGGCAGTTGAATGAAATAAACACAAACCTCTTAAATTATCTGGGAACAATTCGGCAAAAGCAAGGCCTGCATAACCACCCATACTGTGCCCAACTATAACGTATTTTTTTAAACGCAAACTGTCCATTACTGCTTTTACGCATTTAGCCATTAGTTCAACTGTATGCACATAACCAAAACATTCCGTATCTCCATGTCCTGGCAAATCAATGGCAATTACTCTATACGATTTAGATAAATTTGAAATGGTATTTTGCCATATTTTATGTGAACCTAAAAAGCCATGCAGCAAAACTACCACACGCCCCTTTCCTGTATCAGAAAAACTTACATGTCCTTTTTTAAATAAAGCTGTTTTTTGCATTTACTGTTTTCTAAAAAAATCATTAGCGTCACTAATGTAAGCGATATATTTCGAATTTCCGTTTAGCACAGTTAAAATTTCAATTGTTTCTGAATTTGAAAATTGTACTGGTTTTTTTTCCCAATTTTGAAATTGCACAACCTCATTAAAACCTCCCACCACATTTTTATTTAGACTAGTATTGTTTGGATCCCAATGATTACCCAACATACATTTCCAATAAACCCCTGTATTAGGTAAAAAAGAAAACTCAATCAAATAATCTTTTTGCAAATAAGCGTACTGTAAAAAGTTGTTGGTTTTATTTTCATACACACAAATTACAGCATCACAACCACTTGAATTGTTTATCTTTAAAACATTGTTTGTTTCAAATGTTTTGGGTTCACCAAAATAAGAAGCATATGGTTTATCGCCATTTTTCAATACTGGCGCAGGGTTTTCAGAAACAATTTTTATTGCTTTATTTTCATGCGCAGTTGGTTCTTTAGAAAATATTGAAACGATTAATAGCAACAAACCTACAGCTATTGGAGTTGCAAACATTACATATTTGTAATCTGAATATTTATTTGTTTGTTGTTGTTGAGTATTACTTTCCTGTTTTTTTGCATTGTAATAATCTTTGTAATACTGCCTCTGTTTTAGCTCTTCTTGCGTTACATCCCAATTTTTTTTGTTTGCTTGGCGCTGATGGGCTCTACTAACGTTTTTGGAACTTGTTGCATTTGATTGTGAAATTAAATAGTCGTACCTTCTTTTTTTATCAGGATTAGATAGAACGTCATAAGCAACTAAAATGTTTTCAAACAAGGCTTTCGCATTAGGATTATTAGGGTTTTTATCTGGATGATAAATTTTTGCTAATTTCCTAAAGGCAGTTTTTATTTCGACAATTGATGCGTTCTTAGTTAAACCTAATATCGAATAGTAATCGGACATTAAGCAGATCTTATTTTACCTTATACGCTTTTGTTAAATCGTAATAGCGCATTGCATTTAAATGCAAACCTTTAACTTTGCTTGTAAGTAAACGGTAAGACCCTTCGTACCAAAGCGGAATAATTACAGCATCATTCATAAGCTGTTGTTCTGCTTTCATAAAATAATAGTATGATGTGTCTTTATTATTTGCAAACTTACCTTTTGTAAAGTAAGTATCGTAATCTTTATTTTGGTATCTTGATGTGTTTGGATAGCTGTATATAGTATCTACACTAGGAACTCCACTACCATAAAATAATGTCAAATAAGTTTCAGGACTAGGATAATCAGCAACCCAAGCATCTCTATAAATGCTGCCTTTGCCAATCATTTGTAAATCAGTTTTTTGTTTATTTGGTAATGATTCAAAATTGATATTAATGTTTAAATTTTCTTTAAGTTGTTTTTGTATTTCAACTGCAACACTACTGTTTCTTGAGTTCCCAGAGTTTACTATTACAGTAGTTTCTGGAAAACCTTTACCTTCAGGATATCCTGCTTCTGCTAATAATTGTTTTGCTTTTGCAATATTTAAAGAATATCCAATAATAGATTTTATGTCGTAACCAGAAAATGTATTTGGTGTAATTCCATTAATAGCAGATGCAATAGCTTGGCCTTGTAAAATATTGTTTATAATTCTTTCCCTATCAATTGCATAATTTACAGCTTGCCTTACTTTTACATTATTGAATGGTGCTTTCTTTGTGTTAAAAGTATAGTATTGGCTAATCATTTCTGGCTCATGATGTAATATTGATTTTGGCGGATTACTTTGAAATTCATTAATGTTTTTTTCTAGCATGTCTTTTACTCTTAATGAAGGTAAAGTGTTTACTAAATCGGTTTTCCCATTTTCAAAACTAGTTAAACCTTCTTCAATAGAAGAAAACAAATTAATTATAACTGTATCTAAATATGGTAAAGAGCAACCTGCGCTATCAGTTCTATAATAATTTTTGTTTTTAACTAAAACACACTGTGATGCATTTGAAGATGGGTCATAAATAAAAGGGCCTGCACCTACTTTCATATTTGTGCCATACGCTTTATATGCAACTTCACTAATGATAGAAGCTGCTGGATGCGCCAACAGCTGTATAAAGCTTAAACTTGGTTGTTCTAATAGTATTTGTATGGTGCTTTCATCAATAACTTTTACTCCAGCCAATGAGTTTGCTTTTTTGTCGTAAAAATCATTCGCTCCAAGCAATTTATCTTTTAAAACTGTTTCAAACTGGAAATTAAAATCCGATTTAGTAGATAATAATTCTAAAGAAAACTTCACGTCATTACTTGTAATTACAGGGCCTTTTCCATCTGGAAAGCATTTGTCATCATGAAAACGAGCGTTTTTATTTAAATGAAAAGTAATAGTTTTTCCATCTGCCGAAACTTCCCACTTTTCTGCAATTCCAGGAATAGCATCCAATGTATGAGGATTAAGCCTTACAAGGCATTCATGCATTTGCGAAGTAATAAGAGCCTCGGTTTGGGCTGTAATTAGCAATGGAAATACAGATCTAATCTCTGTGTTTTCTGCAATTGAAAAGGCACCGCCGTTTTTTTCAGATTGTTTTTTTTCACCACCGTTATTTTTTTCGTTGCAAGAAAATAATAAAACCGAAAAAGTTATAATGGAAATATTTAGTAATGATTTCATAGGTCGCTTTACCTTTAAGTTAAAAACCGCTTAAATATACAAAATTATCGATAACATAAATAATATATCTGTTTATTTTAGTTTTGACCCTAAAAAAAAGGTGTTTTTATTTTGTTTTTTCCAAATATCCTTTTAATATTGCATGACTTTTAGCTAAGGCTTAAAATTTACTATACTATGAAGAATTTTTGTTTATTAATACTTTTATCTGCTATCCTTAACATTAAAGGCTTTTCACAGGGCGGTGTTATAATTTTAGAAGGAAATTATCAAGGTAAAAACCTTTATATACAAAACCCGTTTGGTAGTGGTGGCGTAGGTTTTTGTATAACTGAAATTTTAGTTAATGGAAATATTACTACTGATGAGATTAACTCAAGTGCTTTTGAAATTGATTTTAAACCACATAAATTAACTATTGGAGAAAAAGTTGAAATTAAAATAAAACATAAAGTTGATTGCAAACCAAAAGTTTTAAACCCAGAAGTTTTAAAACCAAAAAGTACATTTGAAGTTGTTTCTATGACAATTGATAAAGATGGTACAGTGAAATGGTCAACTCGTTCTGAGACAGGAAAACTTACTTTTGCTGTTGAACAGTTCAGATGGAACAAATGGGTGAAAGTTGGAGAAGTTGAAGGTGTGGGAACGCCAAGTAATAATAATTACTCTTTTAAAATAACACCTCATTCTGGTAAAAATCAAATTCGTGTTCGTCAAACAGATTATACTGGCCAACCACGTTTATCTAAACCAGTAGATTTCATATCGGATGTTCCAGATATTACATTTGCTCCTGTAAAAGTATCTAAAGACATTAATTTTGTTGCTTCTGATAAGCCAGTAGAAACTATGTATGAAATTTATGACCAATACGGTAATGTTGTAAAAAGAGGTTTTGGTTCAACAATAGATGCATCTAACCTAACAAAAGGTGGGTATTTCTTAAATTACGATAATAAAATGGGTGAGTTTATTAAAAAATAAACCATTCAGAAACACTTTAAAAAGCGCCTTATAGGCGCTTTTTTTATGCAATACAATTACATCAAATTAATACAATGACACAACACATTGCTCATACAACTGTTTTAGTAAAGGAATATGATGAAGCTATTTCATATTTTACCCAAAAGTTGAATTTTAAACTTATTCAGGATATAAATATAAGCGAACTAAAGCGTTGGGTAATAATTTGTCCTCCTGGCTCAATAGGAGGCAGTTTGTTGCTTTCAAAAGCCACAAACGACAAACAACTCACATTAGTTGGAAATCAAGCTGGAGGAAAAGTGTTTTTGTTTTTATATACTGATGATTTTTGGAGAGATTATAAAGTGATGTCAGAAAATCAGATTAAATTTTTGGAGTTACCAAGAGTGGAGCCTCATGGAACCGTAGTTGTTTTTGAAGATTTATACGGTAATAAATGGGATTTTATACAGCCTAAATAGTGTTAATTTAATTTCGATTAAATGTGATACAAATTTTATTCAATCTTATTTTAAATCTCTAAAACGCCATTATTATTGATGTTCTTTAACAGTAGAATTTGCTGTGAATCTATTACTAAACATAAATATAAAAGCCAATTGAGCCTCACAACGATGTTAACCAATTAATGTAAATGTGGTTAATTATTAAATACAAATTGGTTTATAAATGAATTGGTTAAAGTATATAGGTGTTTTAAAATGCTTTATATAAAAAAACCTCGAAAGATATTTCTTTCGAGGTTTTTTTTATAATGTTTAATGTTATTTACTATTGCTCATAAGTAACAACAAATTCAACACGACGGTTTAAAGCACGTCCTTGTGGAGTTTTGTTATCAGCAATTGGTTTTTCAACACCGTAACCAGCAGGTTTCATTTTGTTAGTTACACCTTTTGCTTCTAAGTATTTCATAACTGCAATAGCTCTACGGTTAGATAAATCTTTGTTTTTATCAGCATTTCCAACGTTATCTGTGTGTCCGTTAATTTCAGTTCCCCAAGTTGGGTTTGATTTTAAAACAGAAGCAACGTTATCTAAAATACCATAAGATGTTTTCTTAATTACATCTTTACCTGATTCAAATTGAATACCAGCCATAGCTTTTTTGAATACTTCAGCTGATTTTTTATCAACTTCAACAACTGGACATCCTTTGTTTGCAGCAGGACCATTAACTTTAGGACAGTTATCTTCAGCATCAGTAATACCATCACCATCAGTATCAGGGCAACCCATAAATTTAGAAATACCAGCTACGCTTGGGCATTTATCATCTGCATCAGTAATACCATCACCATCAGCATCTGGGCAACCAGCTAAACTAGCTACACCGTATGTATCAGGACATTTATCGTCTTTATCTAAAACACCATCTTTATCTCTATCCATTGGCACTTCTTTTACTATAATAGAAGAAATATAGTAGTATGCTTTGTTTCCAGCAAAACCACTTCCACCACCTACGTTTTCTAATTTATAGTTTTTGTTAAATACACCTAAAGTGATAAATTTTTCAGAACCTGTAGCAGTAAATTTTGCTTTTAATTCTGTCCAACCACTTTTGTCTTTTACAACCTCAGAAAAAGAAACTTGAGGAGTAACTGTTAAACGTTGGTTAGTTTTTTCATTTGTAGCTTTATCAGCAAAATAAGCACCAAATCCACCAGTTGCATAACCAGCTTTATCAGCTAAACTTACTTTAAAAGAAATTTCATATTCTTTACCAGCACCTAATGCATTTGGTAAAGCTGTTTGAATAAATTCAGCATAATTAACTGCCTCTTCAGAACTGAAATCAGTTAAACCCGATTCAATAGTTTTTTCTAAGCTAAATCCACCAGTACCATAATAAGAAATAATACCAAAGTAATTATCTCCTGTTGCAGCTTCTTGAGACCCAACGTAGTTGTTTGGTATAGATACTATATCTTTACCGTTTTTTCCAAATAAATCAACTGTAGCTGCATTAGCATTTGAATACCCACCTGCTAAAGTTACTTGATGATAATATGTTGGGGGAACTGTTGCATTAACTTTAAGTTCCATTGTTTCTTGCGCTATAGCAACACCTGAAGCTAAACAAGAAGTAATAATAAGTGACTGTAAATTCATTTTCATAGGATGATTTTTTTTATTCAGGGTGAAAAATTACAATTATTATGCCAAGAACAAAGTAATTTTTCCTAATATATATCATAGTTACCAAATTTGTCATGTTAAAAACTACATTTGTGGTTTTTTATTTCAATGAATAACAAAACAATACAGTGGTTGCTTTTAATATCCTTGTCTTTTATTTGGGGAAGTTCATTTATTTTGATGAAAGAGGGCTTGAAAGGCTATACTAGCGACGAGGTAGCAGGTTTACGCATCACAATAGCCTCAGTTTTTTTGCTCCCATTTTTGTTCAAATATTATTCTGTTGATTTAAGGAAGTACTTTAAAGGCTTAATGTTTTCGGGTGTTTTCGGAAACTTATTGCCTGCTTTTTTATTTACAAAAGCCGAAACTCAAATTAGCAGTAGTTTAACCGGAATGCTCAACGCATTAACACCTGTATTTACCGTTATTGTTGGCTATCTATTTTTTAAGCAGAAAATCAGCAAATTTCATATTATTGGGGTTTTGTTGGGTTTTATTGGGGCAATTGGCGTAGTGTATTTTGGTTCAGGCTCAGAATCCTCTAAGAATGCTTTGTATTGTTTGTTTGTGTTACTGGCTACCTTGTTTTATGCCTTAAGTGTTAATGGGATAAACACCTTTTTAAAAGGATTAAATCCATTTACCGCTACAGTTTGGTCTTTTACCATGATTGGACCTATTGCCGCCATATATTTATTTGGTTTTACAGATGTTGTAAAACACACCATAGAAAATCCACAAGCTGGCAAGGCACTACTATTTATTTCTATTCTGGCTATTTTTGGATCGGCACTATCTGTAATTGCTTTTAATAAGTTGATTCATTTGTCGGGGGTTGTATTTGCATCAAGTTGCACCTATTTAATTCCAATTTTTGCAATAGCTTGGGGCTTAGTATATAATGAGGAGGTAAAATGGCTTCAAATTGTAATGATAAGCTTTGTGGTTTTAGGAATTTGGGTAATAAATTTAGGCAAAAAGAAGGTTTAGGAAGTGTAGACTCTTTAAAAAGGGGGCTTTTTTGTTAAAAAGTAATGAAAACCTTTGGCAGATTAAAAAAACCGTGTATCTTTGCCGTCCTTAAAAAAATTATTAACTTAAAACCAAAACCCAATGTACGCAATAGTAGAAATAGCAGGGCAACAATTTAAAGTGGAACGAGGCAATAAAGTTTACGTTCACCGCCTAGATGCTAATGAGGGTGCTAAAGTAGAGTTTGACAAAGTTTTCTTATTAGATAACGGCGGAAAAATCTCTGTTGGAGCCCCAACTGTTGATGGCGCAAAAGTTGCAGCCACAGTAATTGAACACTTAAAAGGCGATAAAGTTATCGTGTTTAAGAAAAAAAGACGTAAAGGTTACCAAAAATGGAATAATCACCGTCAACATTTAACTCAAATCTTAATTCAAGGAATTCTTGGAAAAGGAGAAACTTTAAAAGAAGAGTTAAAAGCAGAAAAATCTGTAAGAACATTTTTAACTCCATCTGCTCGTAACAAAGCAGAAGTTGTAGAAGTAGTTGCTGAAAAGAAAGCTCCAGCAAAAAAAGCAGCAGCTAAAAAGGCTCCAGCTAAAAAAGCAGCTAAGAAAGAAGATTAATAATAAACATTAAAACTAAATAAAATGGCACATAAGAAAGGCGCGGGTTCCACAAACAACGGCCGCGAATCGCACAGTAAACGTTTAGGAGTTAAAATATTTGGAGGTCAAGCTTGTATTTCTGGTAACATTATTGTTCGCCAAAGAGGTACTCGCCACAACCCAGGTGTAAATGTTGGTATGGGAAAAGATCATACTTTATTTGCATTAGTTGATGGAACTGTAGTTTTTAAAAAGAAAAAAGACGATCGTTCATACGTTAGCGTATTACCTGCAGGACAAACTACTGGTAACGCAACAAAATCTGCAACTAAAACAGCTCCAGCTGTAAAATCAGCACCAGTTGCTAAAGCTGCAAAAGCTTCAGCTTCAATAATTGATGATTTAAGAATCATTGAAGGTATTGGACCAAAAATTGCAGAAATTTTTAACGTAGCAGGTATTAATACATTTGCTGAATTAGCAGCTACTTCAGTTGATAAATTAAAAGAAATTTTAGCTTCAGCTGGTTCGCGTTATTCAATGCACGACCCAGCAACTTGGCCAAAACAAGCAGAATTAGCAGCTGCTGGTAAAATGGATGAGTTAAAAAAATGGCAAGATGAATTAAACGGAGGAAAATAATTTTCTGTTTATATATTTAAAACCTCATCTGCTAATGTAGATGAGGTTTTTTTTTAATTTAAATCATTTTATTAATACCTTACAACTATTAAATTTACAACATTAAAAAACTATAATTATGTTACAACTAAGCTATATAAGAGAAAATAAAGAAGATGTATTAAAAAGATTAGACATTAAAAATTTTAAAGATGCAGAGTCTGTTATAAATACCATATTAAGTTTAGATGATAAACGTAAATTAGCACAACGCCAAGCAGATGATGTAAAAGCAGAAGCAAATGGACTTGCCAAACAAATTGGCGAGTTGATGAAAACTGGCAAAAAAGAAGAGGCTGAAACACTTAAACTTAAAACAACAGAGTTAAAACAAAGTGAAAAGCAATTTGACGAGGAATTAAAAAACATTGAAGCAGAAATTCAAAAGATATTAGTTACAGTTCCTAATACACCTAATTTAACTGTACCAAGAGGTAAAACACCTGAAGACAATGAAGTTGTTAATGAACACGGCGTTATTCCTGAATTGCACGCTAATGCAGTTCCTCATTGGGAGTTAACCACAAAATTTGATTTAATAGATTTTGAATTAGGTGTAAAATTAACAGGTGCTGGATTTCCAGTTTACAAAGGAAAAGGAGCACGCTTACAAAGAGCTTTAATTAATTATTTTTTAGATAAAGCAACATCAAAAGGTTATTTAGAAGTTCAACCACCAATATTAGTAAATGCTGATAGCGGATATGGCACAGGGCAATTACCAGATAAAGAAGGACAAATGTACCATTGCCAAGTTGATGATTTATATTTGATACCAACTGCTGAGGTTCCAATTACAAATATTTACAGAGATGTAATTTTAAAAGAAAGTGATTTACCAATTAAAAATTGTGGCTACACACCTTGTTTTAGAAGAGAAGCAGGTAGTTATGGAAAAGATGTACGTGGTTTAAATCGTTTGCACCAATTTGATAAAGTTGAAATAGTACAAATAACAAACCCTGAAAAATCATACGAAACATTAGAAACAATGCGTGAGTTTGTTTCTAGTTTATTACAAGAATTAGAATTGCCCTACCGCACATTAAAATTATGTGGTGGTGATATGAGTTTTGGTTCTGCTTTAACCTATGATTTAGAAGTGTGGAGTGCTGCACAAAAACGCTGGTTAGAAGTGAGCTCTGTTTCTAATTTTGAAACGTTTCAAACAAACCGTTTAAAATGCAGATACAAAGATGCAAATGGTAAAACACAACTAGCACACAGTTTAAATGGTAGCGCTTTAGCTTTACCTCGTATTGTAGCTTCTTTATTAGAAAATAATCAAACTGAAAACGGAATTAAAATACCAAAAGTATTAGTGCCTTATACTGGTTTTGATTTTATTGGGTAGTGTTTAATATATTATTAAATATCATTTCTTAGATATGTGCAAAAACAAAATATTTCTTTTAGTGATTTTAATCTCTATTCAAGTAATGTTTTTTTCATGTAAGGAAAAAAAATATGCCTATGATAATATTGAAATATTTTATAGGGATATTTCAAACAGTGGAAGGTCATCAACAAAGAACAACTCAAAAGTTAGTTTTAAAACTGAAATTATCTATATTTTTGCAGATGGCAATGGTTGGCAAATTCTAGATGAAAGAAGTAAAGAAAATATACAAGATATTTTAGACGAAAAACTAATGTCTATAAAAACTGATGATATAGAAAATTATAAAAATAATATTTGCAAGGTAAAAAAAATAAAAATTGATCAACATAATTTTATTGTAACTTTTTCTAGTTTGGCATATCCAGGGTTACATTATAAAGTAAATCAACCTCTAAATTCAGATAAATTAAAATATAAGCAATTCATAATTGAAAATGGTGACACCCTTAATATTAGAGAAAATGATAAAGACACAACTGGCATATTTTATTTTGAATTATTCAATTTCAAAAAGAATGAAATAGGAACTGGACACATTAGAGATATTACTTCTGAAGAGCCGAAGAATAAAACATTATCATATGAGGAGGAATTAAAAAAACAGGCAACTTTTGAATTTGTTAAAGTTGGTAATTTGAATGAACTAAAGGCCAAATTTAGTGATAAAAAATTTGTAATCAATTTTGTAACTTTTGTAAAACTTAATGAAGGAGATTTTGTACAACAAATTTTAGTATCTGATGATTCACTAAAGCTTTCATTTGTGTCAACTTTAGAAGAAAAAATAAATTATAAAGAATATTTACGTTTAAAACCCAATGAGTTAAAGAAGATAAAAGAACTTTTGGCGCAATGTAAAATTTCTCAATCAAAAGTAGATTTAGTCCCTAAACCAACAGAAGATTATGTCTGTTTGAATACTATGGTTTTCATCAAAAATAGAGGAAATACTTTAATAGGCGGTTTGCTGGACCCTCTTTTGTTGAGTGAAAAATTAACAGCTCAGAAAACTCCTGAAATTGTTCGAAAAGATTACAGGAAATATAGTTCGACATTAAATGGAGATTATGAATTACTAATGGCGAATCTTTCAGATCGTTTTGAAAAATTAGATAGTCTGAATAAAATCCTTTATTCAACTATGCATTAGGTTATAATCATTTAGTTGTTATATTTTAGATATTAATATCATTACTTTTTACAATACACATCGCTTTTATCAACTGGTTGTTGGTTATCCCAATCAATATTATTAAAGCTTTTTTTATTTCCCCAATTAAATAGTTTTTCAAAATAGGGTAGGAGTTTGTTGTTTTTTATTTGTTTTAAGAAGTACTCTTCGTGTTCTTTTTCTTTCATTCCCATTTCATAAAGCAATACATCATGCTCTATTATGCCGAGTGAATTAAAGTAATATTTCATTCTAAAGTATTCGCACACATTGCCACTTTCTAATCGTCCAGCAAAATAAAAGGGCATAAACCAACCAATAATTAAACAACTTGCCGAAATAATTTTTCCAATTATATAAAAGCGGATTTCGTAGTATTTAGAAACAGGCACATTATAAAGTTGCATCAATTTTAAAACTTCAGCACGATGATTCCATTCATCTATTTCAATTTGTTTAATAGCAATTTTTTCTTCGTTATTTTTAACTGAGGCCGCATGCCCAATATAAGCAAAGGATGCAGCTCTTTCGGCAGAATACGCCTGTTGCAAAAGCTTTATTAGTTTTGGATGATTAAGCTGTGGCATAAACAATTTCAGCCTTTGTGGTTCCGTTATATTGAATTATTAATGGTTGTTTTTCTTTAACTATATTCAGGTTTTGGGCAAAGTGTTTAAAATCAAAATCGATAGGCAAAATCACAAAACGGTATTTGTGATGATTTAATTTTAACTCATTAATTACTTTTGTTTTTTCGGCTTGAGAAAATTCTTCGAGGAATAATGATTTTGGTTTTACTTTAAAATGTAAATAATAATCAATAGCTATCATTTGCTTTAAAATCAAATCATCTGGATGATTGATGTTTGCATAAGCGGTTAAAATTTCAAACACATCATTTAACGAATATTTGTGATAATCTTTTTGAGTACCAAAATAGGCGCCAAGGTTAAGTAAAAAATCAAAAACACTGTAATGAGCAGTTACATATTTCAATGTGTTAATCGCTTTTTTTCCATTCCAGTATATTTCTAAAGCATGTTCTAATTTTACAATTTGAGCTAATTGTTCTTTAGATAAATAGTTGCTTTCAATAATTTGATACGGAGGCAAGGGGTCATACACAAAGCCATGATCGTTAGATTTATCTCTAACAGGCGTACCTTTTAAAAATTTTAAAAATCCTAATTGCATTTCAGGTGCAAATAACTTAAATACTTCTTCAATACTGTATTTAATATCATCCCACTCATCTAGCGCTAAGCCCACAATTAAATCAAGGTGCATTTCAATTTTATCCTGTAGATTTAAAATGATGCCTTTTGTTTTTTCGAAACTTTGTTTTCTACTTACTTGTAAATTTGCTTTTTGGTTTACAGTTTGAATCCCAATTTCAAAACGGAATAAATTTTTTGGAACTTTTTCGTGAATATATTTTATTATATCAGGGTGTAATATATCTGCTGTTATTTCGAATTGAAAAACATTATGAGGTTTGTAGTTGGCTAAAATAAAGTCAAAAATATCTAAGGTAAAATCTTTCTTAATATTAAAAGTTCTATCTAAAAATTTAATAACCTTACCATGTTCCATCATATAAAGCAATGTTGCTTTTATGCTTGCGTTTGGTAAGTAGCGCACTTTGTTATCTAAACTAGCTAAACAAAACTCACATTTATAGGGGCAACCACGAGATGTTTCAATGTATAATACTTTTTTTGATAAATCTTCTGGCTTATCAAAACGATATGGCATGCTTGTTTCAAAGTTTTTTAAATCAAACATTGGGGCTGTATTATTCACCTGTATTTGATTGTTTTTTTTGTAAACTAAACTTTGAACATGTTCTACATTAGGGAAACTATTAATAAATTCATTAAATGGAGTTTCTCCTTCACCAACAATAATGTAATCTACATCATTTCTACTAATTACATCATCGTATTCGTAACTTACTTCTGGGCCACCCAATAAAATTTTAGTGTTTGGGTTTATTTCTTTTATACGTTTTGTAACAGCTAAAGTTTGTGTAATATTCCAAATATAACAGCTAAATGCAACAACATCATATTTAGAACACTCTTCTGCTATTTCATTTGTATCTTCTTTTATGGTAAATTCTTTCCATGCTAATCCTTCAAAATTTTGATTTAATTCATACAATAATCTAATAGCTAAATTGGTGTGTATATATTTAGCATTAAGAGTGGTTAAAAGGATTTGCATAATAAAGTAAAAATACAATTTTTAAATTAAAATACTTTATTATACCTATGTAAATCCAATAAAATTAGTTCATGACTAACGTGTGTGTAATACTTTGTTTTGGGAGTAACATTTTTATTTTTGATTGCTTCTCAAGAGCAACAATTTCTTGTTCTTTGGCATTGGTTAATTCTCCATAACATGCATCAAGTGTTTGTTGAGCTTTAGCTTCTTCTCTCATCTCTCTGCTTATTTTTATAGCGTAATCGGCTTCATCTATTAAGTTTTGAATATCGTTAAACTTTTTGGTTTTACTAGATAATTCATTTAATACAGCTAAAATTGCTTGCTTTGTTTGGTTGTAATACTGGAGAGTTATTTGTCCTTCTAAATCAGATAATTCTATTTTTCGTTTTAAATAGTCTTGTTCTAATTCGTTAGCCTCTTTTAGCATTATTGTAGCTTCTCCTAAGGGCTTATTAATTGCATTATTTCTTATTTCGTCAATTGTAACTTTTAAATTGTCGGCATTTTCTATGAGTTGTTTTATAGCTTGGTTTGTAGCATTATCTTTTGAAATTATGCTTACTGTATTAGCTAAGTAACTTTTAGAGTTTTCTGCTTTTGTATTTTTAGAAACAATTTGTGATTTTTGATTTTGAATAGACTCTTCGTATAAAACGTAAAGGGCCTTTTTTTGAATTGCAAGAGCTTGCATTTCTTTATAATTTGCATTAGTTAAGCCCTTTAGTTTTGCCGAATTGTCTATTTGGGATGTTGCATCTTCAATCATTTGTAAGCCAATTTTTATAAGCATTTCGGCTTCATTGTTAAAGTATGCAGCATTTTTTTTAACCTCGTTAACTGTATTTTGTTCGCTTAATTTTTTTAATATTAGTTGCTTATTAGTATTATAGGTAGAATAGTTTTTTTCAATTTGAAATGAAGCAAGATTGATGTTTAATTCTAAGGTTTTGTTTTCTAATTGAATTAAATTATTCTTTAAATTATTTTGACTTTCACTTAACAAGTTTGCTTCTTTTATTAGCAAATCCATATTAGTTTCGTTACTGTTTAGCGAAATAGTTGTGGGATTTGTAATTTTACTTCCCATAATATCTTCTCTAATTTTAAGAGCTTGGTTCTCTTGTGTTTGGCCGTATACCATTGCTTGGAAGGTAATAGCCAACAATGTTGGAGTTAAAGTAAAAGTTTTCATGGCTTAAGTTTTTTAAATGGGTTTGATTTTTCATTCGTGGTATGTTTTATTTTTTATTGATTATTATGGGCAATACATTTTCACGCGTTAAAAAACGATTATTATTAAGCACGAAAAAACGAATTGAATGTTGCTACTTTTTTACCAGCCCCGCATTAAAAATTAATGTTGGGTACCTAGTTCTTTTTTGTTTAGTTACTTGTTTGTACTCTAAAAAATAAAAAAGGTTATCATTTTAACATTCACTTTATAAACTTTTTTTAGTTAATAAACTTTTGAAACCTTGTAAATATTAATCTTAAAGGTTCAATGCAGGAGAAGATAAAAACATTAATTTAAAAGTATAGGGAGTAAACCAAGTATTAAAATGGCCATTATACTTAGCCCAATTCCGAACCAGTTTTTCTTAGATAATTTTTCTTTGAAAACTATCACTGATATAATGGTTGAAACAGTAAGTATACTTAAATTATTAATTGGAAATAATGCTGATGATTCTAATATGCCAGAACCTAATGCCTTTGCCAAGAAAAACATGGTTCCATAGTTAATTACTCCTAATACTATTCCTGCGGGTATAGCTTTTACATCAATTTTTTCTTTCTTAACAAGTATTTGATACGCTAATACAATAGCTCCAAAACAAAATGCTGTAGAGAAAATGGTAGATAGAAAAACATCTAAATCGTTACCTTGAAGTAAATTGCTTTGAACATGATTTATGGATGAGTCAATAATACCACTGGCAATAAAAATTACAAGCGGAAATAACCACCAGTATTTAGATTCATTTTTCTTACCAGCTTCTTTATGTGACACAAAATACACGGCGAGTATGGCTAATAAAACGCCTATTACTTTTGTAAGCGTTAGTTTATCGTTATAAAAAATAATGGCAAGACTTATTGGTATTACAACCGACATACGCTGTGACACTTGAGCAACAGATATCCCTTGTTTTGCAGTAGTTTCAGATATTACAAATAAACTTCCAATAAAAACTAAACCTAAACCTAGAGCAAAGGTAATCCATACTTGATCAAACACGTTTAACGGCGTTACATTTGATTGTGTTGTTAAAAAGCCTAACGACCCAGCAATGATGTAGTTTACAATAATTGTTTGAAACGAATTAATGTTTTTTATTGCAATAATTTTAAATGATATCCCAAATAATACGGATACCAAAATAGAGGAAATTAAGAAAATCATAGGGGAGTATTTTTTATTATGTATAAATTATCATTTCCTATTTGTTGAAATGATTGGTTTTTGAATTCGAGTTCAGGAGCTTCTAAACCTGAATGAAAATTAAGATTAGGATTTACAAACACTCTTGCTTCATCCCATTGATTAGTATCTATAAAGTGAGTAAGTGTTCTAGTGCCGCCTTCAATTATTACAGAATTAATATTTTGCTTGTATAAATAAGCAAGGAGTTCATCAATAAAATTTGTGAAATCTATTTTAATATAATGCAAATTGTTTTTTCTTTCAGTCTTAATTGAATTAAATATTAAGGTTGTTGCATCATCATTAAAAATATGATGCTGTAAATTTAATTGCAAGGTTCTATCAATAACAATTCTTATAGGGTTGTTACCAGAATGTAAACGTGCTGTAAGTTTTGGGTTATCTGCAAGTACTGTATTAAAACCTACTAAAATAGCCTGTTCCTCTGTTCTCCATTGGTGAGAAAGAGTTTTGCTTTCATAACCAGTTATCCAATTTTCTTCTGTGTTTTTTGGAATAGGCATTTTACTTATATACCCATCATTTGTTTGCGCCCATTTTAAAATAATGTATGGACGTTGTGTGTTGTGAAATGTAAAAAAACGTTTATTTAATTCTTTGCATTCATTTTCTAAAACTCCATGTATAACCTCAATTCCTGCAGCTTTTAATTTTTCAATGCCTTTGCCTGCAACAAGAGGATTAATATCTAAATTACCAACTACAACTTTTTTGATGCCTTTACTAATTATTAAATCGGCACAAGGTGGTGTTTTGCCATGATGTGAGCATGGTTCTAAATTTACATATAGAGTTGACTGTTTTAATAAATCGTCGTTTACTTTTTTTATTGCATTAGGCTCAGCGTGTTCATTTCCATATTTACTATGAAAGCCTTCTGCAATTATTTTATTATCATGAACTAAAACGCATCCAACCATAGGGTTTGGTGCCACATTGCCAAGTCCTTGTAACGCAAGTTCAATGCAACGGTTCATGTATGTTTCGTGTATATTAATCACTATAAATTTATTAGTTGAATACTTCTAAATCATTACCATTAAAACTAGCAAAAACCATTTTTGGATGAGAATCTTGGTGGTAAATATTTCCGAACTTATCAATTGCAATTGCACCTGCAAAACCATCAATAACTTTTAGTTCAGCAAATGTTTTTTCAAAAGCTTCATCAATTAACATTCCATCTGTAACACGAGTAACAATTTTTGTTGCTACCACAGCACTTACAATGTCTTCCCCAACTCCTGTACAACTTACACCACAAGTGTTTGTTGCGTAATTTCCTGCAGTAGTTGCAGAGTCAGAGATACGACCAGGCATTTCAAATCCTTTTCCACCGGTTGAAGTTGCAGCAGCTATGTTTCCATTAGCATCAAGTGCAACACAACCAACAGTACCTGTTCCTTTACTTGCTACTTTATCTTCATATTCTTTTCTTCGTTGAGGTATTTCTGTACTAAATTTTTCAAAGCCATTGGCTCTGGCAAAAGTTATTGCCCCACTTCCGCCTAAAACTCTATCATCATAGGTGAAAAGTTTTTCTGCGACTCTAATAGGATTTTTAGTTTCTTCAATATTTATTACTCCGCTAAATTTTGTAGTAATTCCATCCATAATGGAAGCACTCATTCTAATTTTGCCATCACTTTGAATTTGTGAGCCAATACCAGCATTAAACAACTCATCATTTTCAAGCAATTCTACTGCATAAACAACTGTTTGTAAAGCTGTATGAGATTTTAAATACTCATATGATTTTTTTACAATATCACTTAGCGCATTTTGTTTAGCCGTTTTGGTTTCTATTGATTGTGATGATTCGCTGAAAAATCCTCCGTGTATAATAATTTTCATTTTATTAATTTTTTAATTAACCAATTTTTATTTTTTCACCTAAAAACTTGGGTTTTGTATATAATATGTAAATATCTAAAACGCATTTTGTTTTTGCAAACACTTCTCTTAACCTTGTTTTAAAAGAGTAATTATAATTTACTTCTTTAGAATTAAATGCAATGGCATTAATATTATTCTTATTAGCAATAAACAAAGCTCTTTGATTATGAAATTCTTGAGAGACAATGGTAATACTATCTTCGCAAAAGACTTCATTGCATCTTACAACACTATCAAATGTTCTAAACCCAGCATAATCTAAAAACAAGCAAGAATCTGGTACACCCATTTTTATTAATTCTTCCTTCATATCTGTGGGTTCATCATATCCTTTAGAATGATTATCACCACTTAGTATTAGGTATTTTACTTTGTTATTTATAAATAAATTGTAGGCTGCTTCTAGTCTGTATTTAAAATATAAATTACTATTACCCCTTGCGGTGTTTTTACTTGCACCTAAAACTAAGGCTGTTTTTCTTACTGGGATATTTTCAATGCTTGTATATATTTGGTTTTTAGTTGAATAAACTATCCAGGAATTACAAGCATAAATAAATAATAAAACTGCTACTCCAATAGTTAAACTAATTAGTATGTTTTTTTTACTTATTATTTTTTTAAACATAATTTACTTTATATGTAAAATGACGCAATAGTACATACAGCAAATACAACACTAGCAATACCGTTTGTTGTAAAAAATGCTAGGTTTATTTTAGATAGATCTGTAGGTTTAACCAACGAGTGCTGATAAATTAAAAGACCTGAAAATAATGATACACCTATCCAATACACAACATTAAAGTGTCCGTAAACACCTGCTATTACAATAAATGAGAAGGATAAAAAGTGTAATAGTTTTGAAACAAGTAGTGCGTTTTTTGTTCCTAATAAAACGGGAATAGATTTTAATTTATTTTCTTTATCAAATTCCTGATCTTGTAAAGCATAAATAATATCAAAACCGCTAACCCAACAAAAAACTGTAAAAGAAAATAGTAAAGGCAACCAATTAAATTCGCCTGTTACTGCTAAATAGGAACCTATTGGCGCAAGTGCTAAGCCAACACCTAGTACTAAATGACATAAAGGAGTAAAACGTTTGGTGTAACTATAAAAAAGTACTACAAAAAGAGCAACAGGAGATAAGTAAAAACAAATGGTGTTAATGAAATAGGTTGCTGTAACAAACAAAGCACAATTTATAATTACAAACAGTAAAGCATTTGTTGGATTTATGACTCCAGCCGGAATTTCTCTTACTGCCGTTCTTGGATTTAATTTATCAAAGTGTCTGTCGATATATCTATTAAATGCCATTGCAGCTGTTCTGGCAAAAACCATACATAATACTACCAGTATAAATAATTTTAATTGAAAGGTATGATTTGTATTTAATGCTAACACAAAACCAATCATAGCAAATGGTAAAGCAAATATGGTATGACTGAATTTTATTAGTGATAAATAATGTTTAGCGGTAGACATAATTAATGTGCTTTATGTTGTAAATATGATTTTTTATCAATGCCAAATATAAATACATCTAAGTCCCAAAATCGTGTTTGTTTTAAATTGAGCATTCCATTTTTTATGGCAACCGCCTGTGATGTTACATTTTGAGTATCAATAATGGAAACTATTTCATCACTAAAATCTGATTGAAAGGCATAGTCCTTAAAAAGTTTTGCGGCTTCTATAGCATAGCCTTTATGCCAATGAGGTTTTAATAAACTATATCCAATTTCTAAAACTGGCTGATTATCTACTTCTTGTAAAAGTAAACCACACTGCCCTACAAACTCTCCCGTTTCTTTATTAATTAAAGCTTGAAGACCAAATCTATTTTCCCCATATCGGGCTAACTGTTTTTGTATCCAAAATGCAGCTCTGTCAGTTGCATTTGTCATTCCCATAGTTGGAAAAAAGCGAGCACAATCTTTATCGTTAAAAAAAATTGTCCAAATAGCTACATCGTTACTTGTTAACAAACGCGTTGTTAAACGTTCTGAATTCAAGTTATCTTTATATAAACTATGGTTTTTTATGGACATTAATTCCCTTTTATTATCAATATTAGTAAAAAGATAACTGGCACAGAACTCAAAATCATACCAATGTAGCCAAGACTAAACGCTTTTTTTGTTATTTCGTATTTTGCATTTAAATATATATTAACTGTAGAAAATACGAAGCCTAATATTGCAAAAAGAAGTGCAAAAAATAAATAATAAGGATTAATTAAACACAAGCAGCATATTACTCCTAATACAACAGATAAATAACCCGAAACTTTGAACCAATTCATTCTACAATACGTTATTAGTTTGTTCTTTTATTTTCTCTAGTTCATCTTTCATTAATACAACAAGTTTTTGCATTTCTGCATCATTTGCTTTTGAACCAATGGTATTAATTTCTCTTCCAATTTCTTGTCCAATAAAATTTAATTTTCGTCCGCCAGCAGGCTCTTTCATGGTTTTGTTGAAATAGTCAATATGCGTTTGTAAGCGTACTTTTTCTTCATTGATATCTAATTTTTCGATATAGTAAATTAGCTCTTGTTCAAAACGGTTATTGTCTATTTTATCTTTTCCAACAGATTCCTCAACATTTTTTCTAATTCTATCACGTATGGTTTGTATACGCGCCGCATCATGAACTTTAATGTTTTCTAAGGCATTTGATATAATTGCTAACCTATCGTTAAAATCTTTTTCAATTGATTTTCCTTCATCACTTCTAAATTTATTTAATTCAGTTACAGCGGCAAAAATCACTTCTTTTAAATCTAACCAATCTTGTTCATTTGGCTCTTTCCTTTCTGATTTTAAAACATCAGGCATTTTTAAAACTTGACGAAATAAATCATCGGTTGGCTCATTAAGTTCAGCCGCTAAATGTTTTAATTTTGCATGATAAACTTTTGCTAGTTCAACATTAAATTCAACAGGAGTTTCTTGAATTTTGTTTTCAACATAAATAGATAAGTCTACTTTACCTCTTTCAAGAAGTTTTGTAAGTTCACTCTTCAACTCATATTCTTTATCTCTGAATACAGAAGAGAGTTTTAAATTTAAATCTAAATTTTTACTATTTAGTGATCGTATTTCTACATTTACAGTTTTGGTTTCAAACTCTTTAGAGGCTTTCCCAAAACCAGTCATTGATTTTAACATGGGTTAAAAGTACAAAAAATTATACTGTTTTATGCGTTTTTTCTATGCAAAATAAATTTATCTATTTTCTTTTCTGAGCCTTATTGCATCAGCAAATGTGATATTAAATATTTTTGAATCGAGCCATGCATAAAAATTGAAAAACTCTAAGGCATTTTTTTCGTACCTATCTTTAAAAACAGACACTAATTCATCCTTAAATGTTTGGTATGTTTCTACTTGTTTTGATGCTTTTTTTGAAATGGCTATTTTCTTAAAATTCTCTAGAAAAACGTTTTCAAACTTGTATTGTTTTTTTTGTGAATTAAAGAACCTAAGTGTTGATTTATAAATGTATTGTAGCAAATCATCATTGCCCAATTCAAAGTGAACAATTAAATAAATAAGTTTCGAAATGCGAATGGTGTCTTGTCTTAAATCATCAAAATTTTCGTTTATAATTTTATTTAACCAATGCAATGATTTATTAAATTCACCAACTCCAAAATATACCATTGCAATAGAATGATAGATTCGCAATAAATCTTCATTATTAATTTTTGATTCGTATTTATCTAAGCCTTTTATAACATTTGGAATTATTTTTTTAGCTTGTTCGTGCTGTCCAATGTAGCTATATAATAGTATTTCGTTAATATAAGATTGGATGAAAATGCTAATTTGCACATCTGTTGCTTTAAACATTTTGTTGAGTGACAGTGATTTTAATTTGTCAATCAACATAAATCCATCGTTGTATTGTTTTTTTAAAGCATAGTATCTAATTAAATGACCATGAGATAGTATGTAATAGTTTGGCATTTCAGAAATGATATCTGGATTTGTTTCCATTTCAATAATTAAATCTGAAAATAACCTGTGTTCATTTGCTAATTCGTTCAACAGCCTGTTGCAAACACCAATTGCGTATGTATAAATAATTTTGGATTTTTTTGATAAAAAGCCTTTTGTTTCAGCTAGTTGTTGAGTGTCTTTTAATATAGTGTTTATTTCTTCAACATCACTGGCGTTGCGAGCAATCATTAGCTTTGAAGAAAGGCGATTGAGTTTAGCTAATTGAATATCATAAGCTGCAAGATTTTCTATTTTTAGAAAGATGTTGTTTTCCTCATCAATTAATTCGTTTACAGTTTTAAAATTTATATCACCATAATAGGCCTCCATATCCACCAAAACTTTTTCTAATTCTATAATCTCTAACAAACAATAAAATAAATCATTATCACTTGCTTGTTTTTTTATAATGCTTAGCTGTTTGCGCGATTGTTTATAGAGAGATTTATTGAAAAGTATTTGAATGTTTTTAATGCTTTCATTTATTTTTGCGCTCAAGCTAGTTTCATATCTATAAAATCGTAAACTTTTAAGAACATGGTGCAAAAGCTGGTTTTTTTCAGAGGCAAGGTGTTGAATAAACACTTCATTTTTAAAGTGTTCTTTTACTTCAGCTTCGTCGTATATATCTTGCTGTTTAAGATAATTGTAAAGTTTTAAGTAGTTTTTATCTCCTTGTTGTATAGAAGATGCGTTTACAAACAAGGCCTCTTCATCAGTAGTTAAAGAGTGAATTAAATCAAAAAGTTGGTTTGTTGGCTTCATAATTTTATACTAAACTTGCTTGTTTATATTTTTCACTAACTAATTTATGCATACTAATTCCTGATAGTTTAGATTGAACATAAAGTTCAATTTCAAAATAAAAATTAACATTAGTTTCGTGTGGGTCTTTCATTACTTCTTTTAAATCTTTTTGAAATGATTCAAAGATTTCTTTTTCACTACTTGCTTTTTGAAGCTTTAAATTTGCTAATTTTTCAAAGTAGGTTAAAATAAGTGTTTCTGTTTTAAAATGCGAAATTTGATTTTTTAAATTTTCTTTTAGCGTTAATATTATGTAACTAATTTGTTTAAGGTTATTTAGTTCATAGTTTAAGCCAATGTTTAAGATTCTTGCAAACGATTGTAAATCTTCTCTTAATAGTTTATTCCCTTGATTTAATACTCTTGTAATGTAGGTTTGAGCTTTTTTGTAATTGCCAAAATATGTGTTCATTATTGCAATATTGTAGTCAAATACAATTTTATCTTCATTACTTATTTTATCTTCGTATTGATTAAGTATGACTTCAATTTCTTTTACTACATTTTCTGCATCTTTTTGTTTGCCTAGGTTTGTATACAAACTAAGTTTTGCGTTTAAAACACTAGTTATGCTTTTTAATTGTAAATCAGTTGTGTTAAACGCTTTTTTGTCTGATTTTAATTGTAAATCTTCAATGCGCTTTAAACACGTTTTAAATTTGCGTTCTTCAAAGGCTATATTAATTAAATTGTTTAAGGTTGTAATATACCTATTTGGCATTTCTTCTATCAATGCTGGTTCTTTATCCATTAAATCTAACAACAACTGACATTCAACTTCTCTGCTTTGATTATCTTGACATCTGCAAAATAAAATGGATCTACAATGGTGATATATTATTCTTGATTTAGAACTGTATATTAATTTTTCGTTTTTTAATAGAGGTGAGTTTAGAATCGATGCAATGGTGTCTAGGTCTTCTTGTGTTTTAGCTTTGTTTTTTTGTCGTGTATTTAAATTAATTCTCGAAAAAAGTAAAGTATATTCTCCTAAGTTTTTTGCTTTTTTGATGACATCTTCCTCTTCTTTAATTAAATTTTCTAAGGTGTTTTGTGAGATATTAAATTGAGTTTCAATACTTATTAGTTGTTTTTCTAAACTGATGAGTTCTAATACAAAATGAAAGCGTTCGTACAAGTATGCTTCTTGTTTTTGTTTATTTAAGATTTTTCTACATTGTTTGTATTGTGCCTTATCAAATAAATTTAATACATTAGTTATTTCATCTTTAATTACAAAAGATGCATTGTTTTCGGCGTAAAACAAACGTAAACTTTTTAGTATAAATGTGTACAATTCTTCAGCTTCGTTTTTCTTTTTAAACAACTCGGCAACAAAATCTGGTTCTTTTTCTAAAACATTAAAAAACTCTATTAAATGATCTGGAAAATTGTTGGCTGCAGCATTTAGTTTTAAGAACCGTTTTTCTGACTTAGTGAGTGATTTCACTAAATCATACAAGTCTTTATTCGAAATTAAATTCATTTGGCATTAAAATTTAAAAATATAATTATTGTAATCCTAAAAGAGGTTTATACTAAGTACGGCATTTTTTTTATCTTTATATAAAAATTGCCATAATGTTAAGAAAAATAAATTTCGTGTTTATTGCATTCCTATTTTTAGTTAGTAGGTTGGATGCGCAAACAATAAATTGCCAATCTTTAAAGAGAGGCATAAGTTCAGTTAGTTCATTGTATTATTCTCCCGAAAATTTAAGAAGCGATACAATAAATATTTTGAAGTACACCATTAACCTTGATATTACTGATTTTGTTGGTCAATCAATAAAAGGCAGCACTATAGTGCGGTTTGCCCCAAAAATTAATGGCCAAAACAAAATTAGGTTAGATTTATTAAAAATGACCATTGATAGTATAAAACTTGGTGCTGTTAGTTTATCTCATACTTATAATGATACCTTATTAAAAGTAATTTTACCAACAGTAATTAATACTATTGACACATTAGATGTTGCAGTTTATTATCATGGTGTTCCTCAAGGTGATCCTTCAGGTTGGGGAGGCTTTTCGTTTAGTGGAACTTACGCGTATAATTTAGGAGTTGGTTTTGGTGCAAAGCCTCATAACTATGGTAGGGTGTGGTTTCCTTGCTTTGATAATTTTGTTGAAAAATCTAAGTATGAGTTCAATATTATTACTGATACTTCTAAATCTGCTTATTGTAATGGTCAGCTGATTAACGATGTTAAAGTTGGAAGTAAACGCACGCGCAGTTGGATTTTAAATAAAGAAATTCCATCTTATTTAGCTTCTGTGGCTGTTGCAGATTATACTCAGGTTAATTCAACAATTGTTGGAGCATTAGGCTCAATACCGGTTGTGTTAGCTGCTCGTAAGGTTGATACAGTTGCACTTAAAAATGGATTTATTCATTTACCAAATGCTGTTTTAGGTTACGAAAATTATTATGGACCTTATGTTTGGAATAGAATTGGTTATTGCTTAGTGCCATTTAGTAGTGGAGCAATGGAACATGCAACAAACATTGCTTATCCACAAGCAGCAGTTTCAATAGCTTATGAATCAGGTTTAATGGCACATGAATTATCTCATCATTGGTGGGGCGATTTAATGACGTGCGAAACTCAAGAGGATATGTGGCTAAATGAGGGTATGGCTAGTTACAGCGAAAGAATGTTTTTAGAATGGACTTATAGTTATGCTAAATACCTTGATGAAGTTAAATTGGAACATGATGGCTTATTAAAATTTGCTCATTTAAGCGAAAAAGGATTTAGAGCAGTTTCTGGAATTCCATTTGAATACACCTATGGCGATCATGTATATAAAAAAGGGGCCGATGTGGCTCATACACTCAGAACTTATATGGGAGATGCAGCTTTTTTTGCAGGACTTAAATATGTGCTAACTCAAAAAGCATATAAAAACATGAATAGTATTGAGTTTAGGGATTTATTACAAACTTCTTCTGGGCAAAATCTAGTTCCATTTTTTGATAATTGGGTGTTTGCGGGTGGTTGGCCTCATTTTTCAATAGATTCTGTTAAGACAACGGGTACAAGTGCACCTTTCACAAATAAAGTATATGTAAAACAAAAATTATTTGGAGCGCCAAGTTTATATTCAAATGTACCTTTGGATATTACTTTTATGAATAATTCTTGGTTTAAAGAAGTTAAGCAAATTAGTATGAGTGGATCAACTGGTGTATATACTTATACTACTGCAAATTTGCCTAAATATGTTGGCATTAATAATGAGTCAAAGATAAGTGACGCAATATCATCAGAATACAAAACAATAAAAACTAATGCAACAATTAATTTTACTTTAGCACGAGCACTGTTAATTGTTTCTAATAAAGGAATCGATTCTTCTTTTGTAAGGATAGAGCATAATTTTGCTAAGCCCGATCCATTTAAAGTTAATACATATAATTTTAGATTAAATTCACAACATTATTGGAAAGTTGATGGGATTTTATCACCTGGTTTTTTAAGTAAAATGAGATTGAATTATGATGGCAACAAAGTGATTAGTGGAAGTAGTTACATTGATACCTGTTTGGCGATAGTTAATGCCGATAGTATGATTTTGTTATACAGAAAAAACGCAGCTGATGATTGGAAAGAGGTTTCTCATTATTCAAAATTTAGAATTGGTTCAAAAACCGGATTTTTTACAGTTGATACATTAAAATTAGGTGAGTATGTTTTTGCAAATGGAAAAAGCAATGTATTGGTTGGTTTAGAAGAAATTGATGAAACTGATAATTTTTTTAATGTTTATCCAATTCCTGCAACTAATATGATTACTGTAAACATATTAAACAAAAAAGAATTGGAGCAAGCTTCCATAGAAATATTTGATATGGCTGGTAATCTTTTACAGCAAATTAATAGTGTGGATTCATTAAACAATATTGATGTTTCTAATTATGCAAAAGGGACATTTATAATTAGTTTAAAAACAAAAAAAGGTCCAGCGAAGAATAAATTATTTGTAGTACAGTAACATTATAAATACCTCAACATTTCCTCACACATAAATTCTGCTGATTTTCCATCGCCAAAAAGCTGTGGGTATTCTTGATTTTTTTTAGATTCAAAATTTTTGTATGCATTCAGTACAGCATCTTTATTTGCATCAACTAAAATTGCTGCACCACAATTTACAATTTCAACCCACTCCGTTTCTTTTCTAAAGATAATGCATGGTTTTTTAAAATAAAACGCTTCTTTTTGTACACCACCACTATCTGTTGCTACAAGCTTACAATTGCTTTCCAATACTATCATTTCTAAAAATGATGTGGGTTCTATGATTTTAATTTTACTGTTATTAGTGATTTTAGTGTACAACTGTTCACTTAAATTTTTTTGTAATAAAGATTGTGTGCGCGGATGTAATGGTATTACAATATCAATAGTATATTTTTCAGTTAATTCATTTAGCGCTTCAAAAATAGCAGATAAACGTTCTGGTTCATCTGTATTATTATTCCTGTGAATAGTAGCTAAAATAAAATTATTCTTTTCTAATTTATGTTTAGATAGTATGGTGTCTTTTTTGTTTGCAATTTCCATAAAGTGCAAACTATTATCATACATCACATCACCACTATGATAAACCTTCGGATTATCAATATGATATGGGGCAACATTTTCTGTTTTAAAACCTTCTTTTATTAAGTTGTCAAACCCTGTTTTTGTAGGTGTAAACAATAAGGTTGAAACATGGTCACACATTATTCTATTTACCTCTTCAGGCATTTGTTTATTAAAAGAGCGTAAACCAGCTTCAATATGAACTACATTAATATGAATTTTACTGGCAGCAATTGCTCCAGCTAAAGTTGAATTTGTATCACCATAAAGTACAATCGCATTTGGTTTTTCGGCAACTAAAATTTCTTCAATGCCTTCAATCATTTTTGCAGTTTGTTTCCCATGATTTCCGCTGCCAACATTTAAGTTGTAATTTGGTTGAGGTATATTTAATTCATCGAAAAAAACAGAACTCATATTTGTATCATAGTGTTGGCCTGTGTGTACAATAATTTCAGTTATGGAATCCGAAAAACGATTTTTAATAGCTCTACTTAATGCAGCAGCCTTTATTATTTGAGGTCTTGCGCCTATTATAGTTACAATTTTTATCATGGTTGTTGAATAAATAGAAATATAGTTATAAAATTCCTTCGTCGGCAAAACTATAGTATGCTTGTTCTCCAATTATTAAATGGTCTTGAACAAGTATGTCTAGTAAAGCACAGGCTTCTTTTGTTTTTTTAGTTAAACTAATATCTTGATGACTTGGTTTTAAATTTCCTGAAGGATGGTTATGAGCTAAAATAATTGAACTCGCTAAACATTCAATGGCAGGTTTAATAATTAAGCGAATGTCAACTACAGTTCCACTTATCCCTCCGCGACTCACGCATTCTGTTTTAATTACTGAATTATTCCTACTTAAGTATATTACCCAAAATTCTTCATGTGGCAAATCACTTAATTTTGATTTAAATATAGAATAAGCATTTTTGGAACTTTGTATTTTTGTTTTTTCTTCATCAACCAAATCAGTTCTTCTTCTCCCTATTTCTAATGCGGCTAATACAGTTACAGCTTTTGCTTCACCAACTCCTTTAAACTTTTTTATTTCATTCAATTGCAATTTAGCCAATTGATTTATAGAGTTATTGCTAGCATTTAAAATTCGTTGTGCCAACTGAACAGCTGTTTCGTTTTTATTTCCGGAGGCTAATAAAATAGCCAATAGTTCAGCATCAGATAATGATTGCCTTCCTTTCGTAACTAATTTTTCTCTTGGGCGGTCGTCTTCTGCCCAAGATTTAATAGTTAAATGTTTATTTTCTGATTCTTCCAATTGCTTATAAAATTAAAATATTTTAATAGATTATAAAATAATACTTTTGCAACATGAGTCTTACAAATTCGATTGAAATTTTAAAGCATAAAGAGTTTAGGTGGTTTGTGTTTGCAAGGTTTTTTTTAACACTTGCAATTCAAATGCAAATGAGCACTATTTATTTGCAAATCTATTACGAATACACTAAAGAAGAGTTAACTCTTGGCTTAATTGGTTTAACAGAAGCTATCCCGTTTATAATTACTTCATTTTTTTCAGGATATTTGGCCGATATTATTAATAGAAAAAAAATCCTTGTAATTGGCTGCATTGCTTTGTTGCTAGGCTCTTTATTTTTGTTTTCCTATAGTATTTCATTTTTCAAAGATTTGTCTTCTTTAGGCATGACACCTTTGTTTTTTGTGGTATTTCTTTTTGGTATAGTGAGGTCTTTTTTAGCAGTAAGTACCACACCATTAATGAGTCAAATTATTCCACGCGAATTGTATACCCAATCTGCCACATGGAATAGCACTGCTTGGCACATTGGCGCTATTTTAGGGCCAGTATTAGCTGGTGTATTGTATGGCTACAACAATTCATTCCATGCAAATTGGTGTTATGGTATAACCTGTGTATTGTTTTTAATTGCTATGTTTTTTTATGCCTTAATACGTTCAAAACCAATCCCCAAAAAAGCGGTGGGCGAATCTTTTATACAAAGCATGAGTGTAGGAATAAAATTCGTGTTTAAAAATAAGTTAGTGTTAAGTGCTTTATCACTCGATTTATTTGCTGTTTTATTTGGTGGTGCAGTTGCTCTAATACCTGCATTTACTGATAAAATTTTGCATCTAGGGCCTGAGTCATACGGTTTATTAAGAACAGCTCCTGCTATTGGAGCAGTTTTAATGGCGTTTTACCTGGCGGTTAAACCACCAGCTAAAAATGCTGGAATAAGTTTGTTGTTTGGTGTTGCAGCCTTTGGCGTTTTTACTATTTTGTTTGCAATTTGCACAAATTATTGGCTAGCCTTTGCAATGCTTTTGTTTACTGGCGCTTTTGATAACATAAGTGTTGTGGTTCGTCATAGTATTTTGCAACTTTCTACTCCCGATGAAATGCGTGGCAGGGTTGCCGCAGTAAATAGTATATTTATTGGTAGTAGTAACGAGATTGGCGCTTTTGAAAGTGGCATTGCAGCAAGGTTTTTAGGCCTTGTTCCATCTATTGTTTTTGGTGGGGCTATGACAATTTTGGTAGTATTTGGCATTAATAAACTAAATCCAGAACTTAAAAATTTAGATTTAACAAAGTTGGAATAATGAAAGACAATTTATTGGAAATTAAACATTTATTAGATGAGAAATACCTTCAGTTTAATAACACTTCTTTTATAGAAACTGATCCAATAAGTATACCGCACCAATTCTCTAAAAAGGAAGATATAGAAGTTTCTGCTTTTTTACTGGCTACCATTGCTTGGGGCAATAGACAATCTATAATTAAAAATGGCAATAAATTAATGGCGCTTATGAATCAAGAGCCACATGATTTTATTCTAAATTTTTCTAAAAAGGATGAAGCACGATTTAGCCAATTTGTTCATAGAACCTTTAATTCTAAAGATTGTATTTTCTTTTTAAAATCATTAAAAAATATTTATTTGCACCATAAAGGTTTAGAAGGAGCTTTCACTAATAATTTTAGTAAAAATGATGAAAGTATTAAAACAGCTATAGTACAATTTAGGGAGTTGTTTTTATCTATTAATCATTTGCAAAGAGTAGAAAAACACCTTTCTAATCCTAATAGTAATTCAAGTGCAAAAAGACTTTCAATGTATTTAAGGTGGATGGTTAGGAAGGATAATCACGGAGTAGATTTTGGGATTTGGAACAAAATACATTCCAGCCAATTGTGTTTGCCCTTAGATGTGCATACTGGAAATGTGAGCCGGAAATTAGGATTACTAAGTCGTAAACAAAATGACTGGAAATCTGTTGAAGAGATAACTAACGTTCTTAAGAGTTTTGACTCAAATGACCCAATAAAGTATGACTTTTCTTTATTTGGATTAGGGGCTTTCGAAGGGTTTTAATCTTAAGGAATATATCTTCTTATTCAAATTAAACAGTATTGGAAATTCTGAACCAAAATATGGGTTAAATGCTTAAATTTACAAACCATGGAAACACTAAAATTAAATACTATTGAAGAAGCTTTAACCGATATTAAAAACGGTAAAGTTATTATTGTTGTTGATGATGAAGATAGAGAAAATGAAGGTGATTTCATTACCGCAGCTCGAAATGTAACTCCCGAAGTTATTAATTTTATGGCTACTCATGGCCGTGGATTAATTTGCACAGCAGTTACCGAAGATAAAGCTAGAGAACTTAAGTTGGATATGATGGTTACTAATAATACGGCAACCATGGAAACAGCTTTTACGGTTTCTATAGATTTGTTAGGGCATGGTTGCACTACTGGTATCTCCGCATCTGATAGATCAAAAACTGTTTTGGCAATGATTGACCCAAACATGAAAGCTTCAGATTTTGGGCGACCAGGACATATATTTCCATTAAAAGCAAAAGAAGGTGGTGTATTACGCAGAACTGGACATACCGAAGCTACAGTTGATTTAGCACGTTTGGCAGGTTTTGAGCCGTGTGGCGCATTAGTTGAAATCATGAATGAAGACGGCACTATGGCTCGTTTGCCTGATTTAGTGAAAATTGCCCAACGTTTCGATTTAAAAATAGTTACTATTAAGGATTTAATATCTTACAGATTAGCAAAAGAAAGCATTGTTACAAGGCAAGTAGAAGTTGAAATGCCAACTGCTTGGGGTGATTTTAAATTGATTGCTTACAAGGTTGAAACTAATGGCGAAGAACATATGGCGCTTGTTAAAGGCACATGGGAAAAAGATGAGCCTTTATTGGTGCGAGTTCATTCTTCTTGTGTTACAGGTGATATTTTTGGTTCTTGCCGTTGCGATTGCGGGCCTCAATTGCACCAAGCCATGGAGCAAATAGAAAAAGCTGGTAAAGGTGTAATCGTTTACATGAATCAAGAAGGAAGAGGCATTGGTTTATTAAACAAATTGAAAGCGTATAAATTACAGGAAAACGGCAGAGATACTGTTGAAGCTAATTTAGAACTTGGTTTTAAAATGGATGAGCGTGATTATGGTGTTGGTGCTCAAATATTACGTGATTTGGGAATTAGTAAAATTAAATTATTATCTAATAATCCTGTTAAGCGTGTTGGTTTAATGGGCTATGGTTTGGAGATAGTAGAAAATATGCCAATTATTATACCGTCAAACAAACACAACGAAAAATACATGCAAACCAAAAAAGATAAAATGGGGCATAGTATTTAGTACTTCAGTTATGCTGAACTTGATTCAGCATCTCTAAATTGACCAATAAAAAATTAAATGACAGCAGACTACCGTAGCGGCGAACTTTTACTAATTAATAAACCATATAAATGGTCGTCTTTTCAGGCGGTTAATAAGTTAAAGCATGCATTAAAAAAACATCCTTCCTTATTGTTGGATGGAAAATATGTGCATTTTAAAATTGGCCATGCTGGTACTTTAGATCCTTTAGCTACAGGATTATTAATTGTGTGTACTGGAAAAAAAACAAAAGAAATTTCGCAGTTTCAAGATTTGCCAAAAGAATATACTGGCACTTTTTTTATTGGAGCAACAACTCCTTGTTTTGATTTGGAAAAGGAAGTAGACTTCACATTCCCAATAGAACACATTACCGAACAACTTATATATGATACTGCTAAATCTTTTGTTGGCGTTCAACAACAAGTGCCTCCAATGTTTAGTGCTGTTAAAGTTGATGGAAAGAGAGTGTATGAATTGGCAAGACTTGGAAAAGAAATTGAACTAAAAGCCCGCGAAATTGAAATTATAAATTTTGAAATTACTTCATGTAATTTGCCACATGTTGGTTTTAAAATTAATTGCACTAAAGGTACCTACATAAGAAGTATAGCACGTGATTTTGGTCTTGCATTAAACAGCGGAGCACATTTAACTGAACTATGCAGAACTAAAATTGGTGATTTTTGTATCGAGGATTCAAAAACGCCAGAAGAGTTTATTAATCAAATAATTATTTAGAAACAGAAAGCATACGCTTGCTCTAATTTACACGTTGTATTTTGGATTTATTAAAACATAATCAAACAGCTCAAACTCTTAAGAAAGAGAACAGGATTTTTTTTGATAAATTAAAGCGTATTACTACAAAAAATTTAGATGATTATTTTCAGGAAACACACGAGGAAGTGTTTGAAAACATTGATTGTTTGAGTTGTGCTAATTGTTGTAAAACCACATCACCTATATTTTATAATAGAGATGTAGAACGTTTGGCTAAGCATTTTAAAATGAGGCCAGGTGAATTCATCGATAAGTATTTAAAAATAGATGAGGATAAGGATTATGTTTTAAAACAAGCACCTTGCCCATTTTTGGGACTAGATAATTATTGCTCTGTGTATGATAGCCGTCCTAATGCATGCAGAGAATATCCGCACACAGATAGAAAACGTATAGCACAACTGTTAGATTTAACCTATAAAAACACTTTTGTTTGCCCAGCTGTTTTAGAAATTACAGAACGACTAAAGAAAGTGTTGTAAGGGTTTTAATTAATTTAAAAATTTAAGCTTATTAATTGTGGCACGTGAAATTAGTTCTTGTTTGGTTCTGTTAAATTAAAATAGTTATCGTTTCCAACAGTAAAGGTGTGTTTGCTCCTTTCAGAATACCAGATATAGGGCACCCATAGAATAGCCTGTACAATAATACGAATAAGTGATGTAGTTTCTTTGGAAAGCATTAACCTTTCCTCTGTATTTGTTGTGTCTTTGTATATGATATTTAAAATTATAACATTTATTATTAAGAATATAATATTGAAAAACCTAAAAGAAACAAAGTAAATTCTGAAATTATTTTTTCTTTTAAAAAATGAAATAACCAACAGTATAGAAAAAAACAGTAGAATCACATTAAAAAATGCAATAAATAAATTGAAGTATCCCATTAATGGAGAAAAACCATTAGATTCAACGTCAAAATAATAAATGTAATAGTTGACATTAAGGTCACTGTAATATTGTGAAACAAAAGAATAGAGTAGTACAATAGGATTTAGGCAAATTCCAATTCCTAATAATACAAGCCAACTTGAAATGGTTGAATATTTATTATAATAAGGAGTTTGTATACTTAGTTTATTAAAATAGTATAAACAATATGAACCAATAAGTATCCCAAATAAAATAAACAAAATTAGCATCCAGTTAAAACTAAATACATTTGTATTAGTTTTTTTTTCTTGAACACTAAACACAATATTTTTATCTACAAAATCCATTTTGTTTTTATAATCTGCATAATTTGAAGTGTCGATATAATTAGTTTTTGAATTATAATAATAAGTAAGAATTAGTTCTTTATTTTTAATTATTGTACTATATCTATATTCAAAGTACTTATTGTCTTCTATTTTATGAGATTCTTTAATGTCCCATCCCGCTTGATTATTTACAGATATGGTATGTGTGTGTAGACAAGGAAACTGAAGAAACATTGGGTCTTTTCTTCGAATCTCATCTCCGTAATTAAGTTTATCGTTTAGTGAGTAAGGTATAAAATCTTTTAAAATTATATTAGGATCTTCAATTTCTGCTGTCCAAAAATTTGGAAGTAAGTAAAATTCCGTTGAGGTAAATTCATTGTTTTCAAAATCATCTTTAAAATTTACTGTATCAATTACTTTTGTTTTTTTTGAATATTTATTGTAAAAATTTATATAATTATTTTGAATGTCAAACAAAGAATTATTAGCAAAATAAAATCTCATTTCATCAGCGTTAGCACCATAGTATTTTGAAATTACTTTTAACGTTGCATCATTGTTTTTTGATATATTAAATTGCTCTAAAATTTCTGTTTTGCTTTTATTTTCTATTGGAATTTTTGTAAATTCTACTTTTGAGTCGTCTAAAACCATACCTAATTCATAAGTTGGACTTTGTCTTAAAGTGAAATTGCCTTTTTGGTAAGAGTTAGTTGGGTCGATGAAGTAGTTTCTGTTTTCGTATTTGAAAACGCTTATACAATGATCAAAAGCGTTAAGCGAAGGTGCAAAATTTTGAATTTTTGAACCTAGTACAGTATTTAATAAAACAGGATATGCTTCAACGTTTATTAGTTTAAGCATCTCATTTAATAAAACAGATTTTTCTTTACAATCTCCAAATCTATTTTTTAATACTACATCTGGAGTTCTTGGAATATAGGAATAAATTCCTGACTCATTTCCTGAATATCTAATTTGGGTTTGTACAAAATCTATTACAGCGTTAATTTTTGTTTCAGTATCTGATTTTATATTAATAATAGAATCTAAGGTAGTTTTCAAGATTTTAGAATTAAATGCAGGTTGGCTAAAAAGTTTGTTACAATGAGTTTTAACTTCAGACCAACTACTAATATTAGAAAATTGAATTTTTGCAAATGGATTATACCAATCCGGAATTTTTGAATCTAAATCAACTATTTTAGGGCTAAGTACCTCCCAAGTATATTCGTTTGTTGTTGATGTGATTATTTGTGGAGCTTGGCTTGTTAAATGGTTGAATATGTGTGGTTTAATATTTTTATCTATAATTATTCTATAGAAAATTTTTCCTACAGGTACAGAATAATTTAATGCTAGATCGTAATTGAAATAGTTTTCGTAAATAGGGTTTTTTCCTTTTATTGAATAGCTGTATTCAATAATGTCATTTTTTCTAACGTCAGTTAAATTTACGTAGTATGTTTTTCTACCATTAATAATTCCAGCATTTCTTTGATTTTCTTCTAAAAGTGTTTCTATTTTTACATCTTTTGTTTTGTCAATTGTTGTGTTGCCCCTGTATATTTTAATAGTATGGAATTGGGCTTTTTGATAACGGGGATCAAAAGAAATCTCTAATTGTGAAACATCTAAAAGAGCATTTTCTGTTATGGCAGTAGTGGCGTAATGAAAATAATTTTCAAATGTTGTAGTATTATATTGCTCGTCTAATAAAATATAATTATAACCATCCTTAATTTGATTTTTATTAACAGGTGGTATGTTTTTAATTTCAATTATTTTTACCCAATTTGGTATACTTGGGTTTATTTGAGCATAATATATACTATGAACAAAGAGTATTAAAATCGATAATTTTAGTTTTACCATAAATTGCGTTGTTTCCAAACATAAAAATACAATTTATATTATCCTGTACTAATTTAGTTTTTATTAGTGTAAAACAGTTCATCTAACAGGGTAAAAAAAACGGAGGCCCTAAACACAAAGCCCCCGTTTCCCACTAAACGTACACACTAAACTATCTTTTACTTTCTATCCTAAGTAGCCAATTAATAATCTACTTCTTGATGAATGTTTTAATCTTCTTACTGCTTTTTCTTTTATTTGTCTTACTCGTTCTCTAGTTAAATCAAATTTTTCACCAATTTCTTCTAAGGAATGAGAGTGAGTTCCATTTAAACCATAATACAAACGCACAACCTCGGTTTCTCTTGAAGTTAATCCAGCTAAAGAGCGGTCAATTTCTAAACGCAAACTCTCAAGCATAAGATCGTTATCTGGCGCTAAGCCACCGTTTTCCATTAACTCATACATACTTCCACTATCTTCAGCATTTCCGTTGCCTAAAGGAGCGTCCATACTCATATGTCTTCCTTGACTTCTTAAGGTTTCTCTAATATCTGCTGCTGACATTTCAATTACTTCCGAAATCTCTTCTGCATTTGGCTCTCTTTCGAGCTGTTGCTCTAAAAGGGCGTATGTTTTATTAATTTTATTTATAGCACCAATTTTATTTAATGGTAGCCTTACAACCCTCGATTGTTCTGCAATTGCTTGTAATATACATTGCCTAATCCACCATACAGCATAGGAAATAAACTTAAATCCGCGCGTTTCATCAAAGCGTTGAGCAGCCTTAATTAAACCCATATTTCCTTCGTTAATTAAATCTGGTAAACTCAAACCTTGATTTTGGTACTGTTTAGAGACCGAAACAACAAAACGCAAATTAGCCTTTACCAATTTATCTAATGCTTTTTGATCTCCTTGTTTTATTTTTTGCGCAAGTACAACCTCTTCATCAGCAGTTATTAGTTCAACTCTGCCAATATCTTGTAAATACATATCAAGAGATGCTGTTTCGCGATTAGTTATTTGTTTGGTTATTTTAAGCTGCCTCATAACAAAAATTTAATTATTTAACATCAAGAACACTAATTACACTACTTATTACGCTGTATTGTACTTTAAGTTACACCCAAATGGGTGAAACTACGGTTTGAATGATTGAACAGTAATTTATATTTAGGCGTAAAAATCACAAAGGAAAAAATGTTGAAAAAACTCCGTCTAAATTGTTAAAATACCGATATTTAAAGGCTTATATTTATACACTATGTTACAAAGCATTCGTATTCAAAACTTCGCATTAATAGAAGAAACAGACATTCATTTCAACAATGGATTAACTGTTATTACAGGTGAAACAGGAGCTGGTAAATCTATTTTACTGGGGGCATTGGGATTAACATTAGGTAATAGATTTGATATTGCTTCTTTAAATAATAAAGAGAAAAAATGTGTAATAGAAGTTCGATTTTATTTAAAAGAATATCAGTTACAGTCGTTTTTTAAAACAAATGAGCTGGATTATGAGGATATTACAACTATTAGAAGAGAAATTACCCCAGAAGGTAAATCAAGAGCATTTATAAATGATACACCTGTAACATTAGCCATACTAAAAGAACTCACAGAAAAACTTGTAGATATTCATTCTCAGCACGACACTATTTTATTAAAGGAAAGTCATTTTCAATTAGAGTTGGTCGACGCTTTTTCTAAAACAACTAGCTTATATACTGATTATAAGAAAAGCTATTTAGCACTGCAAAAATTAAAGAAGCAACTTGCCGAGTATGTGGAACAAGAAGTCCAAGCCAAAAAGGAATTTGATTATTTTCAATTTCAGTTTGCTGAACTTGAGGAATCAAATATTAAGACTGGAGAATTACAACAATTAGAAGAAGAGAGCGAAACGCTCGAAAACGCAGAATTTATTAAAGCAAATTTAATAAAAGCAAGTGAAGCAATAAATGGAGGCGATGAAAATCTGTTGTCTGGTTTATCGCAAATAAAGCAAAGCATTCAAGGTGTTTCTAAATTTGGGAAACAGTTTTCGGAATTGTTCGAACGTATTAATTCACTGAGTATTGAGTTGAAAGAACTAAATTCTGATATTGTAAATTGCGAAGAGGAAGTGGTTTATGATAATGCTCGTTTGGAAATTGTAAATTCTCAGTTAGACAAAATAAATAAATTACTTAAAAAACATAATGTAAAAACGGAAGAAGAACTTCTTGATATTAAAAACGAAATAGAACAAAAACTTTTGCAGTTTTCATCAATTGAGTTAAGTATTGAAAAAACTCAAAAAGCAATCGTAGATCAAGAAAAATTATGTTTAAAAGATGCTAAAAAACTATCAGATAAGCGTAAATTATCAGTTGTTGAAATAGAAAATAACATTAAAATATTACTCGGTAGTTTGGCAATGCCTAATGCACAATTTAAAATTGCTATTACAGCTTTAGAAAATTATAATATAAACGGCTTAGATAAAATTGAGTTTTTATTTTCGGCAAATAAGGGGTCAGAGTTTAAAGAAATTGGCAAAACAGCTTCGGGTGGCGAGCTTTCGCGACTTATGTTATGTTTAAAATCGTTGTTAGCAGAGCGAACGCTTTTACCTACTATTGTATTTGATGAAATAGATACAGGAGTTAGCGGTGATGTTGCTGATAAAATTGGCAGTATTCTTGAAAAAATGGGAAGCTCTTTACAGGTAATAACTATTACTCACTTGCCGCAAATGGCTAGTAAAGGAAATAACCATTTGTATGTGTATAAAAACGATACACTTGAAAAAACCACATCGCATATTAAATTATTAAATAAAACAGAGCGTATTGAAGAAATCGCTAAAATGTTAAGTGCCGGTAAACCTACCGAAATCGCCTTAAAAAATGCTAAAGAACTATTAAATGCGTAACTATTTATTAAAAAAAATTCCTAATAGCGTTTTATTATTAAATAGATTTTTTTGCTTAGGCTTATTTGTATTTTTTGGCTATAGATTATTGTTTTTTTTAAAGTTTAAAACCGAAGCAAACTATACACTTTTAGAATTAGTAGAAGCTCTATTCTTTGGTATACGATTTGACAATGCCTTACTGTGTTATTCGTTTTTTATTCCACTGTTGCTTTTATTTATAAATGAGGCATTTGTAAATAAATATAAAATTTTAAAAACTCTTTCAGTTGGTTTTTTAAGTGTGGTGTTTTTAGTTTATCAGTTTGTTTGTGCTGCAAATGTGCCATATTACAAACAGTTTGGAAATCATCTTAATAAAAACGCCTTGTTGTGGAAAGGCAACGCATCATTTGTACTTGGGTTTATTTTCGAAAATAGTTCATATTGGGGATATTTACTTGTGTTCTTTCCAACAGCAATAGTAACAATTTACTTTATAAAAAAAATAAGTAAAAAGTATGATAATGATAATTTAGGCATAAAAAATATAAAACCATTTTCTCTAGTAGTATGGTTTGTTGGTTGTGCAGGATTGTTAGTACTAGGAGCAAGAGGTACTGTTTCCCAAAAAACAACCATGCACGAAGGGTTTTCTATTATTTCTGATAATCAGTTTATAAATAACGTGTGTTTAAACCCTAATTACGCATTCTTTAAATCATTAGTAGATTCAAAAGGTAGTACTGAATATAAAGAACCAAAAGATATTGCAGAGAGTTTTAGATTTACAAAAAAATATTTAAAAATAAGTAATAATGCTGCTAATTCTATTGATAGGATTGATTCTTCGGAAACTATAAATCCTAAACCTAATATAGTGTTGGTAATAATGGAAAGCATGAGTATTGCTAAATTGGGGTACTACAAATCCCCAAATTTAACTCCCAACATACATAACCTTAATAAAGAATCTGTTTTTTTTGATAATTTTTTTTCATCGGGGATTCATACGTTTAATGGCTTATTTTCAAGTACAACTGGATTTCCGAGTTTGTATGCCGAACATAGTTTAGAGCAATACACCAAATCAAAATTTGATGGTTTAGGAACTATAATGAAATCTGCTGGTTATCAAACTTATTTTGGCACAACGCATGATTCGCAATTTGATAACATGGAAGGTTTTTTTAGACTTAATAATTTTGATAATATTATTAATCAATCAACCATGCCTTCAAATAAAGTAATTAGTACACTAGGAGTTCCTGACCATGTTTTGTTTGATGAATTAATAAATGTTGTAAACAAGCAAACGAATATTTCACCATTTTTAGCAGTATTAATGACATCTACAGACCATGGTCCATGGATAATACCAACAGACATTGATTTTAAACCAAGTTCAACAAATGAGCAAGAGCGTTGCGCGCAGTATGCAGATTGGGCAATTGGCAATTTTATTAGTAATGCCAAAAAGCAAAGTTGGTACAATAATACCGTCTTTTTGTTTGTAGGCGATCATGGTGTTTCAAATGGCCCATATGAAATGAAATTAACATTTAATCATGTGCCATTTATAATCCATCAACCAAATAGGTTTAAAGCAGATACTATTTCTTCACCATGTTATCAGCCAGATATAGTACCTACAATAATGGGAATTGCAGGAATTACTTTTCAAAATAAAACATTTGGAATTAATGTGTTAAAAAAACAACATCCATTTGTAGTTTTTTCGGCCGATGACAAATTAGGCTTAGTGGATAAGGATGGGTTTTATTTTTATAAGACTTTATCAAATAATCAAAGGTATTTGCGCAAATACAAAAATATTGATGAAGCTGACTATTTAGACAAATATCCGCAAAAAGTTGATAGTATGGAAAAAGGAATGAAATCTTTATTTGATGCGGCTCAATATCTTATTCATACTAAGTATTCTAATTGATTGTTTTATTCTAATTGAAATTCTATATTAATTGTAAATAGAATTAAAATTTTGAACAACAAAAAAACCTTTTCGCAATTACGAAAAGGTTTTTTTTAATTTATTTTAAATAAAAATTAAGCTTTAACCGCTTTTTCCATTACAACTTTTCCTTTGTAATATAATTTTCCTTCAAACCAGTGAGCACGGTGAAATAAATGAGCTTCGCCAGTTGTAGTATCTTTAGCGATAGTCATATTTGGTGCTTTGTATGTAGAACGACGAGAGTCTCTTCTTGATCTGGATAGTTTTCGTTTTGGATTAGGCATGGTATTTAATTTTAATTATTGT
>ERZ724520.21-NODE-21-length-85236-cov-13.221223_pt1 | contig 85236 bp, 77 predicted proteins | sample MGYA00376053_ERZ724520 | MGnify/ENA primary metagenome ERZ724520 (study PRJEB28724, sample SAMN07190886) | activated sludge metagenome | isolation source: activated sludge of sewage treatment plant in Hong Hong | place: USA: Christiansburg, Virginia | collected...
CTATCCCTCCTGCAAGACCAAAAACAGGGTGAAAAGTCAAATTGAGAATTGCTGAACTTGTCTTAGTAAACTTGACAATTGTACTAATAAGGCGTACCGCTAAAGCATAACGATATTAAGTCTTGCAAGACATCATTTAAGTACCATAATAGTTTTATGCAGCCCTATAATTTAATCAAAATAAAAAGAGGAAAATCTCTATGCGCTACGCAATAAAAACGCTTCTTTTGTCTTTGTCTTTGGTCGTAGCAGCACCCCATGCAATAGCCGGTCTTGATGACTTAGACGAATTACAGAGCAAAATTGGTAAGGACTGGGTCTTTGTTAAAAATGACCAACGTCATGGTTTTAAAACTTATGCCAAACAAGAGGACGGTAAACGTTTTCGCTCGTTTAAAGCCGAAGGGGTTTTTAATGCTTCCGTTGGCTCATTTATTCGCATGGCTACCGATTTTGACAATATGAAAAAATGGACGTGGCACGCCATTGACTCTAAGTTACTTAAAAAAGTTTCAGCTACCGAATATTATTTTTATGTGACCCACGATTCACCCTATGGTGTACCCGACCGCGATGTGGCACTCCACATGATTTTTGAGCCACAAAGCAAAGGCAAACCATATATCACCATGACCGTTAGGGCTGTACCTGATTATATCCCCGAAAAACCGCCTTTTGTGCGTATGACCGCTGAAGAAATGAACGTAAAAATAACCCCTTTACCTGATGGTAAAATGAGCATTGTTAATGAAGGTTATGTTGATCCAGGTGGCAATATGGCTTCGTGGGCGATTAACTTTGTGCAACGTAGCGCACCTTATGCCACGCTATTAGGCATGCGCCGTATGTTGCAACAACCCGAAGTCACAAACTCTAATACTCCGCTTCCATTTCCTGTTTATGAGTACGGCAATTTACCTTAACAGCCGCTCCGCTATCGTTAACTTGCTCACACATTAAATATGTGAGCAAGTTATATACATATCAATACCAATTTGTATTAATCCTGAACACCTGCTTGACACCAAGCACTTGCTACGAGTAGTTTGCTGAGTCGATGCTATGCTACAGGAGCAAAAATAATGTACAAAAAGCTCACTATACTTCCTTTACTCGCTTGCATGTTTTGGCCGATTCAAAGCGTCTATGCCGACAGTAATGATTTAGATGAATTTCGTAGTAAATTAACAAATGAATGGTTATTGGTAAAAAATGACCGTTTAAGACAAATTAAAACTTATGCCCGTTTAGAAGATGGTAAACGCTATCGTTCTTTTAAAGTCGAAGCCAATCTTGATGTTTCTACCGAGGCTTTAGCGCGGGTATTACTTGATTTTGAAAATTATACGCGCTGGTTTTGGAAAACACGCGAATCTAAACTGATTCGTCAAAACTCACCTACCGAATATATGGTGTATATGGTGTATATGGTGCATGATGCGCCTTATGGGCTACCCGACCGAGACACCGTGATTAAAGGCACAATTGAGCCTCAAGCCAAAAACAAACCTTATGTCACTTTACGTGTTACGGCGACACCCGATGCACTACCTGCCAAACCGCCTTTGGTACGTATGATAGCCGAAGAAATGACTATTAAATTTACACCTACGGGTAATAACAAACTCGAAATGACGACCGAAGGCTATTTTGATCCGGGTGGTGTTGTTCCTGCATGGGCAGCCAATTTTGTGCAACGTAGTGCGCCTTATGCTGTGATTGTGGCTTTGCAACGGATGGCTCAACGTCCTGAATACAACAACAAAGCCAAACAACCGCTGCCTTTTCCTATTTATAGCTACGATAATTTACCTTGAACCTCTGTCATCTTTCTAAAATAAAATATTGGCGCATCCTATATATGCGCCAATGTAGCTTATGGCTTGTGCTATTAAGTTGTTATAGCCATCAGGTGTTAGCAGCCAGTGAGCTAGACGACCTAAGGCCGCGCTTAGGTAATGAATGGGTTCAAGTTCAGAATGATAAGCGTAATGACATTAGAACCTATATTCGCCACGAAGACGATAAATCCTTTAGGTCATTTAAAGCCGATATGAGACTCGATGCAAATATCAAAACACTCGCATCGGTGATGTTAGATTTTGATAATTACACCAAATGGTATTGGAAAACACGAACATCAGAACTACTCAAAAAACACTCCCCCACGCATTTTGTTATTTATATTGTGCATGATGCACCTTACAAAATTCCTGATTTAGATGTTATTTTAGATGCCGTTGTTGAACCACAAAGTGCTTCTCAGTCAGCAATTACCATTAAAGTGTCGGCTTTGCCTGACTATCTTCCGTTAAAGCCATCTTTAAAGCGTATGGTGGCCGAAGACATGAGCGTTAGAATTACACCTCTACCCAATAATCGCGTACATCTTGAGGTGCAAGGCTATTTGGAGGTGGCTAATACGGTATTACCTACATGGGCAGCCAATATGATTCAACGCACTGCGCCGTATGCGGTATTAACACAACTCAAAAAAATGGCTAATTTAGAGCATTATCAAAAAGCCAATACCCCGATTGGTTTTGCGGTATATAACCACGAGGAGTATCAACGGGCATTTAACTCAACTCTGCCCTAAGCTCACTAAGTAACTCTGTACTTGCAACATGAACACCGCGCCAAATAAAAAAGCTTTCGGCTGCTTGCTCAACCAACATCCCTAAACCATCGCTTACTGTCGCGCCTTGCGCTTTTGCCCACACTAAAAAAGGTAATTCAGATTTACCATAAGCCATATCATAGGCACACGCGCCTTGCGCTAAAATATCGTTAGCTAAGGGCGGCAGCTCACCTTGTAAAGAAGAAGAAGATCCATTAATAATAATATCTACACTTTGAGTCGCTATTTCCTCAAAACGTAGTGCTTCAATATTGCCATAAGCTCTAAAGATATTCGCTAAGTTTTGGGCTTTGCTATAAGTACGATTAACAATCCATAATTGACTTGGGTTTTGTGCCAATAACGTGCCTAATACACCCCGAACTGCACCACCTGCGCCCACCACCAATATCCGTTTACCTTCGAGTGTCCAGCCTAAATTTTGCGTCATATCACGCACAAGGCCAACACCGTCGGTATTATCACCATAGATACGGCCATCTTTACCTTTCATTAAGGTGTTTACTGCCCCTGCTTGCGTGGCACGTGATGATTTAACTTCACTCATCTCATAAGCCTGCCCTTTAAATGGGAGGGTAATATTGAGTCCTTTACCTTCATCAAAAGCAAAAAAGTCGGTGACTACCTGTCTAAAACCCTCTAAAGGCGACAAAATCGCTTCATAACTCATGTCTTGTTGAGCATCTAAGGCAAAAGCACGGTGTATTCGTGGTGAGCGACTATGGCTAATTGGATTGCCAATTACAGCGTAACGGTCTGTCATATTTATACCCATTCTTTGGCTGGTAAAAAATTTTGATAAAAACGTGCTTCTATAGAATCTGGCTCAGGGTGATAGTCATATTGCCACGACACCAAATTAGGTAAGGACATGAGAATAGATTCGGTACGCCCTCCTGTTTGTAATCCAAAAATTGTGCCTCTATCGTAAACCAAATTAAACTCTACATAACGACCACGTCTATATAATTGAAAATTACGCTCACGTTCACCATACGGCATATTTTTACGCTTGGCTAATATGGGCTGATAGGCGTTGATATAGCCCATACCAACCGCTTTAATAAACTCAAAACAACGCTCAAAACCCCATTCATTTAAGTCATCAAAAAACAAACCACCAATGCCTCGCGCTTCTTGGCGATGCTTGATATAAAAATAGTCATCACACCATTTTTTGTATTTAGGATAAACCTCTGCACCAAAGGGCTCACACACATCTTTAGCCATTTGATGCCATGCTTGGCAGTCTTCTACAAAACCATAATATGGTGTTAAATCAAAACCACCACCCACCCACCAAACAGGTGCTTCGCCTTCTTTTTCGGCCACAAAAATACGAATATTGGCATGAGAGGTAGGCGCATAAGGGTTTTTAGGGTGAATAACTAAGGATACACCCATTGCCTGAAACGAGCGTCCTGCGAGTTCGGGACGATGCGCGGTTGCCGAGGGCGGTAATTTAGTACCATACACATGAGAAAAATTGACACCACCTTTTTCGATAAATGCGCCATTTTCTAATACTCGTGAACGACCACCACCCCCTTCGGCACGTTGCCATGTATCTTCTTTAAATATGCCGCCATCTTCGGCAATAAGTTGTTGGCAAATATGGTCTTGTAACGACAATAAAAAGGCTTTTACTGCCGCCAAATCGGGGTGATTCACAGACATAACACTCTCTTATTAAGAAGGACGTAACACCGCGCCTGTGCGGGCATCGCGGATTTGTGAGGGGTTTAGATTGCCACCTAAAGGCGCATCAACAATATAGTCTATCTGATTAGCAAAAATATGCCCAATTTGTGCAGGATTTTGTGCGGTAGCTTGAGTGCTAATATTGGCACTGGTAGAAATAATCGCGCCACCAAAAGCCTCACACAAGGCTTGTACAGGTGCATGTGCCGACACTCTAACAGCTAAACTTAAATGCTCGCCTCGAATCCATTGCGGTACAGAGGCAGTTACAGGCACAACCCATGTTTGTGCGGCTGGCCATGAATCTACGACACGCTGACGCTCATCAGAGCTTAATAACTGCAAATAAAGCTCGACTTGCGCTACATTGGCAGCAATTAAAATTAGTCCTTTGGCCATAGGGCGTTGTTTTAAAGCTAACAACTTTAAAACTGCTTGTTCGTTAAACGGGTCACAACCTAAGCCCCAAACGGCTTCGGTAGGATAGGCAATAACACCACCTTGTTTTAAGGTAGCAACGGCTGTTTGAATTTGTAGGGGGGATAGAGGGTTCATCATGATTATTGCCAATCATCCTAAAATGATGTTTAAGCTGTGTTTTAAGCCTAGCAAATCATTTGCCGACAGTTGGCCTAGCGACTTAAGTACACACGATTTGTCAATACTCAATAGCAAAGGTTTTAGTAGTGATGCTTTTATTAAGCCTGCATATTGCCAGTCTTGTATTTCATATTCCCCAAAAGAAGGCGCAGCTTTAATTTGGCTAGTAATGGCCATTAACAAAATATCAGACTTATATTGATTGTAGGTATGACTACTCACCACAACAGCAGGTCGTTTTTTGCTACTTTGTTGATTACTAAAAGGAAATGGCACTAATACTACATCACCAAAGTTATAATGTATCGTAGGAGGCATCGTCATCATTATCCCAAATAGTGGCAAGACTCGCTTGGCTACTTTGTGTGGTGGTGTAGCTAAGTGCTTTATGCTGCTCTCTTTGGTACAAAAACTCAATAAAATCAATAACTTCTTGTTGTCGCTCATTAGGTAATGCTTGCAAATATTGCAGTGTTTGCACTATTGGCAATGAGGGGGTTGTTTGCATGATGATTCTCGATTTAAGGGGCTATCTGTTGAGTGTAGCAAAAAAAATAAATTAACATCTATTTTACTATTCTTGCATGACTTTCTCCTTATGTTTAATTAACGTAACTGCTCATAACCACCCGACACAGTGGCAATTTTTCCTGCTAATTCCAACTCCATTAACAAATTGGCTAAGTTAGAAGCATCCCAAGTACCTTGCTCCATCAAAGCATCAAAATGTTGAATTTGCCACCCTAATACATCTAACACCTGTTGAGCCTCTACACTCACATCATCTGTATTAGCTATCACTATTGGGGCAACACCACCATAATGACCACTTTGCGCGCGGCCAATAATTGGTGCAATATCTTCTAAAATATGGGCAGGTTCTTCAACTAATTTAGCCCCTTGCCTTATTAACGCATGACAACCCTTGGCTTGCGGATTAAACACCGAACTTGGAATTGCCCATACTTCTCTGTTTTGGTCGGCGGCTAATTGAGCGGTAATTAACGAGCCACTCTCTAAAGCCGCTTCTACTACTAACACCCCTAAACTCAAACCACTAATAATGCGGTTGCGGCGTGGAAAGTGATAATTGATAGGTGGGGTGAGCGGCAAAAATTCACTTACTAACAAGCCATCTTGCGCCACAATTTGCTCAGCCAAACGGCTATGCTGACGTGGATATAAGTGCGCTAAACCCGTGCCTAAAACGGCAATGGTAATACCTTTAGCATGTAATGTGGCTTGATGTGCCGCGCCATCTATGCCCAAAGCCAAACCGCTGGTAATCGCTAAACCTTGTTGAGACAACTCAGTCGCAAATAATTCGGCCAACTTAAAACCGCCTTGTGTGGCTTTGCGTGTGCCTACAATAGCGACTTGTGGCCATGTTAAATGACTCAACTCACCCCGACAAAACAACAAAGGCGGTGCATCGGGGATTTCTTTAAGTAAGGGCGGGTAACGAGTGTCATCTAAAGTAATAACCGTGACTTGTAATTGCTCAAGCGTTGTAAGGGTTTTGCTTATCTCTTGGGCAATGCTGGTATCGTGACCTTGTTGCCATTGGCTGTAATTGGCCACTATTTTGGCCGAGACCCCTGCTTGCTGCCACTCCAAACTTGAAGCCATTAATGCCATTTTTGGTGCAGAAAATACACGTAATAACTTATAAAATGCCGATGATGACTGCTCAACTAGTCGCCATAATAAGAGCCAATCTAAATACAATGTTTGTGACATAAAAAAATCCTTTTACTTAAAACTGACAACTTGCTTTTAAAATCCCTTCGACTACGCTCAGGGAGCAGTTTAGGTGGTTGAGCGTACGAAACCAAACAACAAAAAAGGCCGTTTAAAAACGGCCTTTTTGGCTTCATCAAATACAGTTAATCGCCACTAACAGGCGGACGTACTTCATCGCCTACACTAATAGCTGTAGAAGCGCGTAATACAATGGCATAACTCACTTTATCAAAGGTACGAAATACCATAGCCAAGCCTGCACGCTCCGAAGGCAAACGAATTAACTCTTCTTTAACACGGTCTGTAACTACCGCACCACGTTGATATAATGCAAAGGTATGACCTTGTTTAACACCGTCACGTTCACCACGATTTAGCACAATCACGCTATTGAGTCCGCCGTTTACCAAAGAACCCATAATACGAAGAATACGTCCTGCCTTGACATTATCGGGATTGCTGGGGTAAAAAATCGGGGTCACTGCACGAGCTTCGGTGGCAAAAACACGGTCACCAATGCGTACTTCTTGAGTGCTACGCGCAATTTCAAAGGTAGCAACATCTTCGTGTAACGCGGTGATGCGCCCCGAAGCTACGTCTTCACCTTCAAAACCTAAATATTCTTTGGTGTCTGGGTCGTCATAACGTAAGCCTTTACGATACACCCCCAACGACTCGCCTAATTTAAAGTCTTTACCACGTAAATATACCGTGTCGCCTTGACCTGCTAATACACGTTTACTACCCGCCGACAACACATAAGGTGCTTTGGTAAAATCATCTGCACCAAATACACGGCTATCGGTTAAATAAGAGCGAATATCTTTAAGCGAAATCGCAGGGATGGCTAAATCTAAATCTTCAACACGAATTTGTGGGCTAAGGCTATTAGAGCCACTGCCACCGCTAATGCTTGCACTATTGCTTAAATTAGCTAATACCTGCTCACAACCACCGCCTGTATCTATTGCAACCACCGAGCGTTGCTCAATATGACATAGTAGTAAACTATCACCCGGAAAAATCAAATGAGGATTACGCACTTGTTGGTTAGCCTGCCAAATTTCTGGCCAACGCCACGCATCATTTAAATAACGGCTAGCAATGCCCCACAGGGTATCGCCTTTTTGGACAGTATAACGCTCAGGCGCACCTGCTTTTACATCATCAGATTTAACATCTGCTTGCAATGGTGCGCTAAACATTGCAGAAACAAGCGCGAGTAACACCAATTTTTTCATTATCTATTCCCTTGTTGGCGGGACTTTTCATAGTCAGGACTGACACAAGACTATTTATATAGCTCTTGCCAAGGCCGCATTAAAGCTTTGAGTATTATTTCTTTGTGTGCCATCGTAAGCTAATCGCTTATAATATGGCATTGCGCTGAGATTGTAGAGACAGTTATCTCGCTTGGCAATGCCAAGACTCTCAACAGATGCAATTCAACGTACTTTTACAACAGGCTGCACCGCTTAGCAAGCCTTATAACAGCAGGTAATTCACATTATGGCAAAACTTCCAATTTTGCACTTTCCTGACCCACGTTTACGCACCAAGGCTAAACCTGTTGCCGTTGTTGATGACGCGATTCGTCAATTGATTAAAGATATGTTTGAAACCATGTACGATGCACCGGGTATAGGCTTGGCTGCAACGCAGGTTAATCATCATATTCGTTTGGTGGTGATGGATATTAGTGAAGAAAAAGACCAGCCTATAGTTTTTATTAATCCTAAAGTAACACCACTTACTCAAGAAAAAGCCCCTTACGAAGAGGGTTGTTTGTCTGTGCCTAGTGTTTATGATGTGGTTGACCGCATCACGACGGTTCGTATAGAAGCCCTTAATGAGCAAGGCGAAGCCTTTAGCCTAGAAACCGATGGTTTGTTGGCGGTGTGTATTCAACACGAGCTTGACCATTTAGAGGGCAAACTTTTTGTGGATTATTTATCAAGCTTAAAACGCCAACGCATTAAAGCTAAATTGCAAAAATTGCAAAAACAACAGGCTTAGGCTGTGGCTTTAGTCCAAAAGCCCTTTACAAACGATTAGCTGGGTAAAAATTGGTCTGCCGAGCGTTCAATAATGGCGTATTACAATGCGCCATACACGAGCTGTGATAAGCCAGCAAGAGCGAGTGTGGGTTGACGTAGGAAACCCACAATTTACATTTATTTATCGTGGGTTTCGTTCCTCTACCCACGCTACGGCCATTCGACCACCTACACACCCAAACAGGCTATTTTTTGCCCTAATCATCAACAAACAAACAAGATTACGCTACAATAGCGGATTGTTTATTTTTAAGGTTTATTTTTTTGGACAGTCCCCTTCGTATCATTTTTGCAGGCACACCCGTTTTTGCTGCCGAATCGTTACGCGCTATTTTGCATACTCAACACGAAGTCGTTGGTGTTTATACCCAACCCGACCGCCCTGTAGGTCGTGGCCGTGAACTAAAAGCCAGTCCTGTTAAAGAATTGGCCTTAGCGCGAAAACTGCCCGTCTTTCAACCTGTCTCGCTACGCGACAGCCAAGCACAAGCCGAATTAGCCGAGCTTGATGCCGATATTATGGTTGTAGCAGCCTATGGCTTAATTTTGCCAAAAGCGGTGTTACAAACGCCTCGTTTGGGCTGTATTAATGTTCATGGTTCGCTGTTACCGCGTTGGCGTGGTGCTGCCCCAATTCAACGCGCCATTTTGACGGGTGACAAAGAAACGGGCATTACCATTATGCAAATGGACGAAGGCTTAGACACAGGCGCAATGCTTTATAAAATGGCCTGTCCAATTTCGGAACACGATACCTCTGCCAGTTTGCATGACCGTTTGGCGTTATTAGGCGGTGATGCGCTATTAACCGTATTAGAATCCATCGAAAACGACGAGCCTTTTGCACCTCAAGCCCAAGATAATAGCCTTGCGACTTATGCCGCCAAACTCAGCAAAGAAGAAGGCAATATAAACTGGTCAGCGTCGGCCTTAGATATTACCCGTGCCATACGTGCCTTTAACGCATGGCCTGTTGCTTATACCCAAGTACAAGGTCAAACCGTGCGTATTTGGCAAGCGCATATTGTTACAGGCGAAAAAACCACCGCCCCTGCTGGCATGATTATTAAAGCCGACAAACAAGGCTTATGGGTGGCAACAGGTGACAACCGCGTTGTGGCCATTGATAATTTGCAATTGCCTAATGGCAAAGCCTTACGTTATGTAGATGTACTTAATTCGCGTAAAGAACTTTTTGAAACAGGTACACATTTAGGCAACAAAGCATGAGTAAAAAACTCAATGTACGCGCCCTTGCCGCGCAAGCTCTTGCGCCTATTATTAGTCAACAAGCCTCGTTAAGCAGCACACTGCCGCCGTTACAAACGCGTTGCCCTGAGCGTGACCGTGGCTTATTGCAAAACTTGGTTTATGGCACTGCACGTGAATGGTTGTATTTTCAGGCTCTTACCAAACCTTTATTACAAAAATCGCTTAAAGATAGCGAAGTCGTGGCTTTATTGGCGATAGGCGTGTATCAAATTTTACGCACCCGCATTCCTGCTCATGCTGCGATTGGCGAAACTGTAGAAGCCGCCAAACAATTGGGTTTAGCTCATACCGCAGGTTTATTAAATGCGGTATTACGGCGTTTTATACAAGAGCAAGAATCGTTATGCGCTAATGCCAGTAAATATCAACATGCTCACCCCGAATGGCTGTTAAAACAACTGCGTAAAGACTGGCCACAACAGGCCGATGAAATCATGGCCGCTAACAATCAAGCAGCCAATTTAACCTTACGCATTAATGCGCGCCAAACTACACGCGACGATTATTTGGCTTTATTGGCGGCACAAGACATTGAAGCGACACCTTGCGCTTATTCGTCTGTGGGGATTCGCTTAACGCAATTAGCCGATGTTACCCAATTGCCTTTGTATGCAGAGGGTGGATTTTCGGTACAAGATGAATCGGCACAATTAGCCGCTGTGTTGCTAAATCCTGCACCCAATAGCATAGTGTTAGATGCTTGCGCTGCGCCTGCGGGCAAAACTGCGCATTTATTAGAACAAGCCGATTACGCGCAATTATTGGCAATTGACAACGAAGCAAAGCGCGTACAACGCATGTTTGAAAATTTAACGCGCCTAAAGCTTAATTTGCCTTTTGTAAAAGTGCTAACGGCTGATGCCAGTCAACCCCAAGACTGGTCGCAAGACTTAAAATTTGATGCAATTTTGTTAGATGCACCGTGTACTGCAACGGGTGTGATTCGTCGTCATCCTGATATTAAACTGTTACGCAAATCCACTGATGTGGCGCAAACGGTGGCTTTGCAAGCGCAAATTTTGGCCGCGTTGTGGCCTACACTTAAAGTCGGTGGCCGTGTGTTGTATGCCACTTGCTCGGTATTAAAAGCCGAAAATGAACATCAAATGACTTCGTTTTTGCATCATCACGCAACAGCCAAAGAGATTGTTTTAGATGCAGCTTGGGGTGAAGCACGGCCTCATGGACGGCAGATTTTTCCGAGTTTACACGGTGGTGATGGTTTTTATTATTGCCTGTTAGAGAAGCAGGACTGACGCATTTCACCGAACACGCGCGTTTTGCACCCTCACCCCAACCCTCTCCCTCAGGGAGAGGGAGGAGCATAGCGGAGGGTGAGGGCGTGAATAAATAAGCGATAACCGCGTCAGTCCTAAGGAAGTCACTTAATGTTTTGGCTTATAGAGTTAGCATTTATTGTGGTGGTGTTTGGTGGTTTGGCTTTGTTAGTGTGGTACAAAAGCAAGCAGCTTAATAAAAATAAATAGTTTAGGAAATAACAATGAGTCCATTTGTAACATGGCTGTTTAGTATTATGGCGGCCATTATGCTGTTTTTGCATGGATTAGCAGCTTTTTCGGCAGAAATAACCACACTTGGCGGCGCAAAGTTACGTGATTGGTTACAGCGTGTGACTCAAAAAGATTGGCAAGGTGCGTGTTTTGGCGCATGTGCTACAGCACTTGTGCAATCATCCTCAGCAATTACCGCCATGGCCGTAGGTTTGGCACACAACAAAACCCTTAGTGCGCGTGGTGCATTATCTGTGATGATAGGCGCAAATGTAGGCACCACATTAACGGCATGGTTAATTGCCTTTAAAGTAACAGGATTAGGGCCTTTTTTTGTGACTATCGGTGGTTTGTGGTCATTAGCTGGGCCTATGGCATGGCGACCTTATGGTAAGCCTTTGTTTTATTTTGGCATTATCTTTTTGGCATTGGATTTAATCTCTCAGGCATTAGCCCCATTAGCACATCATCCCAACATTCAAGAATACCAACAGGCAGTCAACTCCCCTATTTTTGCCCTGTTATTTGCCGCATTTTTAACGGCGATGGTACAGTCATCTTCGGTGGTGAGTGGCTTGGCTGTGTTAGCCGTTTTGCAGCAAATTATTCCTGCCTCTTTGGCAGTATGGATGATTGCAGGGGCAAATGTAGGCACTACCTCAACCGCCTTATTAGCAAGTAGTGCTTTAGATAGCTTTTCACGCAAGCTTGCTTTGTTAAACATTGGATTTAACTTTTTAGGTGTGCTTTTATTTGCCACATTATTACAGCCTATTATTCACTTGATTTTGGCTTCGGATGTATCAGCCTCTCAACAAGTTGCGCTTGTACATACTGTTTTTAATTTGGCAGCGGCAACGGTGGCACTCATCATCTTACCGTTAATCTGGCCACGTGTATTACGCTGGTTACAGGGTGCTTGATTAGACTTCAACACAAAAGCTATCACTTGCAAATCAAATGTATATACATTATAGTGTAGTCTCATTCACGAAGACAGGACGACTCTTATGTCTAAATCATCTAAAAAAGAAGCTAAATTACTCGCCAAAAAAATTGCCAAAAAAGCAGTCAAGCAAGCGGGTGTAGTTAATAAAAAAGCTAAAACCATCAAAAAAGCAGCCAAAGTAGCCTTAAAGTCAATTGCTAATGGCAAAAACAAAAAGGCCAAACGCGCTGCTGCCAAAGTAGCCAAAAAAGCGGTTTAATCGCTTAAATTTAAATATCCTGCTTGTGGTGTACGCACCATTTGCAGGATGATATGGCCGCCCCTTAATCCTTTAGGCCACCCTCCGAATGAACGACACTCCCCCCAAATCTGCAAAAATAAAAAAAGAAGCTCAACTGGTTATTAGGTTAGATAAAGACCTGCGCGACCAATTTGTGGATGCCTGTCAACAGCTTGATACTTCTGCCTCACGCGAGCTGCGCCGCTTTATGAAAAAGTTTTTGGTGCGTTATCAAAATGGCGAGTTGGACGACTAAAAAGCACTAAACACCCACAAACCTTTAGCCAAAATGCCTTATTTTAGCCTACTGCTTGCCCCATAAATCCGTTAGTATCAAGAGATAAGCCAAAGCTAACGGGAGCATTGCCATGACACCAATCAACACCGACCCTCACGCCGCCTTACGCGATGATGTACGCCTAATGGGCAGTTTGCTTGGCGACACACTGCGCCAACAAGTCGGCCAAGCTCTGTACGACAAAGTAGAGGCAATTCGGGTTTTAGGCAAACAAGCCTGCGAAGGTGATGCTCAAGCCAATCAACAACTTAATCAAGTATTAGCTGCATTAAACGATGACGAACTCTTACCCGTGACCCGTGCTTTTACGCAATTTTTAAATTTAGCTAATATTGCCGAACAATATCATCGTATTCGTCGTCACCGTGCATGGGAACGCCTAGAAACGCCCTCAGCCCAAGCAGGCTCTATTCGTGAGTTATTTCCACGTTTGGCGGCACAAGGCATGAGTCCCGAGCAACTGTGGTACAGCGTACAACAATTAGACATTGAGTTAGTCTTAACCGCTCACCCCACCGAAGTTAGCCGCCGCACCCTGATTCAAAAATATGACAACATTGCCGACAGCCTAGAAAAATTAGACTACGTGGATTTAACCCCCATCGAGCGTCAACACGAGTTAGCCAAACTTAAACATCATATTGTGGCTGCATGGCGTACCGATGAAATCCGACGCACCAAACCTACCCCAATTGACGAGGCCAAATGGGGCTTTACCACCATTGAGCAAACCTTATGGCATAGCATTCCGCAATTTTTACGTGAGTTTGATGAAGTTATATTTGCACATACAGGCCAACACTTGCCTTTGACTCATGCGCCAATTCGTTTTGCATCATGGATGGGTGGTGACCGTGATGGCAACCCTAATGTAACGCATAAAGTGACGCAAGAAGTGTTGTTGTTATCGCGTTGGCAGGCTGCCGAGTTGTATTGGCGTGACATCGAAAATTTACGCTCTGAATTATCGATGGAAGATTGCTCGCCCGAACTACGCGCCATCGTAGGTACAGAATGTCGAGAGCCTTACCGCGAATTATTACGCGGTGTACGAGATCGTTTGGCGCATACACGCGATGTGATTAGCGCACACTTAAAAGGCGATATGTTAGATGAAACAGGGATTTATCGTAATACCAAAGATTTACTAGAACCGCTCTTGTTGTGTTATGACTCTTTAAGTGCCTGTAATATGCAAGCCATTGCCGATGACGAGCTAACGAACATTATTCGTCGCGTGGCGTGTTTTGGTTTGGAGTTACTTAAATTAGATATTCGCCAAGAGTCTACACGCCATACCGAAGTGTTAAGTGCCATTACTGAGTATTTGCAGCTTGATAACTATGGCCAAAAAGATGAAAACCAACGTCAACAATTTTTATTAGCCGAACTTAACAATCCTCGTCCTTTATTGCCGCGCCAATTACAAGCCCAAGCAGATGCCGCTATTTACAGTGCCGAGGTACAAGAAACCCTCGCTACCTTTAACACCATTGCCCAACAACTTCAAAGCGCGATGGGTGCGTATGTGATTTCGATGGCCAAACAGCCGAGTGATGTATTGGCGGTGATGCTGTTGCAAAAAGAAGCAGGTGTGTTACAGCCAATGCGGGTTGTGCCGTTATTTGAAACCCTCACCGACCTCGACAATGCCCCTGCCTGTTTAGATGCCCTGCTTTCGGTAGAGTGGTATAAAACCGCGATTAATGGCCACCAAGAAATTATGATTGGCTACTCCGACTCCGCCAAAGATGCAGGCTTTTTAACCGCTAATTGGGCGCAATATCGCGCTCAAGAAGGCTTAACCGCCATCGCCAAAAAGCATGGCATTAAATTAACCTTATTTCATGGACGTGGTGGTTCTATTAGTCGTGGTGGTGCGCCAACCCATCAAGCCTTGTTATCTCAACCGCCACAATCGGTACAAGGCAAAATTCGCGTCACCGAACAAGGCGAAATGATTCGTTTTAAATTTGGGATGAAGGGCATTGCTGTTCGTAATTTAGAGTTATACGCTGCCGCTACTTTAGAAGCCACGCTACTACCACCGCCAGCCGCCAAACCCGAATGGCGTGAGTTAATGACCCGTATGACTCACACCTCACTTAACGTCTATAAAGAAACAGTACACGGCGAGCCTGAGTTTATTCGTTATTTACGCACCGTGACACCAGAGCTTGAATTGCAAATGTTGCCGCTAGGTTCGCGTCCTGCACGACGCAAAATGGGTGGTGGCATAGAGTCGTTACGAGCTATTCCTTGGGTTTTTGCATGGACTCAAGTACGTTTAATGTTGCCTGCATGGTTAGGAACAGGTCGCGCCCTAAACAATGCGATGAATGATGGTTTTACGCCCGTGATACAAGATATGCGTGATAACTGGCCGTACTTTCAGACTTTACTTGATATGTTAGAGATGGTCTTAGCCAAATCGGATGCCAATATAGCCGCCTATTACGAAAACCATTTGACCGATGACCCTAAACTCCAAGCCTTAGGTACTGTGTTACGCGCTCGTCTGCAAAAAACAGTGGGCATTTTGCTTAATGTGGTACAACGGCAACAGTTACTAGAGTTAACGCCTGTACTTAAACGTTCAATGACGGTACGCACCCCGTACATTTTACCGTTGCATATGTTACAAGCCGAACTCATGAAACGTCGCCGCAAACTCTCTGCCGAAAACACCGTGTATGACCACGCATTAATGATTACCATTGCAGGTATTGCCGCTGGGTTACGTAATACGGGCTAAAGTACATCAGGACTTAAGTGTTACATCAAACTCGTGTGTTTTCACCCTCACCCCAACCCTCTCCCACAGGGGAGAGGGAGCGTAGCGGAAAGTATAAACAGATAACCGTGTAAGTCCTAAAAGAAAGAAGTTAATATGGGCAAATTACTGATTGCTATTGTGGTTTTTTTGACGCAAAAAGTGCGTACTTTGCTCGTTATTACCTTTGTTTTGTTGTTAGGCTCTTGGTTACAACATGAATGGCAAGCTTTAGAAAAAGCACAAAATGACGTACAACGTCAGCAGCAAGTTAAAAACCTATTGCAAGCGCGGCATGAAGATTTAATTAAAGCACAACAAAAAACCGAGCAAGCAAGCACCAAACTTTTAACTCAATTTGAGACCGTCAAAAGTCGTGTGGTTAATACACAAAATCAATTACAACAATTACGTGAAACGCGCCAAGCTATTTGGGACGAAAACTGGTTAGCACGCAAAAATCCAGCATCGGCCATTTCTCAGCAATTACGCGAATATGACATCAAAATTGCTGCATTAAGTAGCCAACTTCGTATAAGTCAGCAAACACTGGCATTATGGCAAAATAACATTTTACAAGCTCCAGAAATCGCACAAAACAAACAACTACAACAACAAATTATCGAGTCTAAACAAGTATTACTACAGTTAAATCAGTCTATTGAGCAATCGACTATTTTTGTTAAAACCAGTTTAGTTAATCGTTTACATCAAGCGGTCATGCAGGTGTTACCTACTGCCCTTATTTTGTTGTTAAGCATCATCTTTATACCTATTCTTTTAAAGTTATTTCAGTATTTTATAGTTGCACCTTTAGTGTCGCGCTTGCCGCCAATTCGTGTCTTTGCTCAAACTCAAACCCCACCACCTGCAATCACAGTTAGCTCTAATAGCCAACAAATAGGTCATGTATCGTCACATTCACTCACCCTAAAACTCAGTTCACAACAGGAGTTATTACTGCATCCTGATTATTTGCAAAGTTTTAGCAAACACGCACAAAAAACAACACAATGGTTTTTAAATGCGCGTATTCCGTTTAGTAGTTGGGCAGCAGGTTTAGTCACCTTAGTACGTTTACACAGCGACCAAGATGAAACGGTACAACTAGCCGCTATGCACAATGCTTTAGAAGAATTAGTGATTATAAACTTACCTGCGGGTGCAACCTTGGTATGCAAACCACGCTGTTTGGCGGGGGTGATTAAACAGCGTGAGCAAGCGGTAAAAATTACGCGCCATTGGCGTTTGTTTAATTTGCACAGTTGGCTCACGCTGCAATTACGTTATTTGGTGTTTCATGGTGAGTGTCAATTAATTATTAAAGGTCATCATGGGGTGATTTTAGAACACGCAGGGGCAGCACGTTTAATTCAACAAAATGCCACGCTCGGTTTTAGTACCGATGTGGCCTATAGTAACTATCGCTGTGAGACCTTTATTTCTTATTATTTAGATAAAGACAGTTTGTTTAACGATCAATTTAATGGTGAATCTGGTATTTATTTTTACGAACAAGCCCCACACGATTCTCGTAAAGCTGCTTTAGTAGGTAAAGCGGTAGGTGGTGTTTGGGATGCAGTATTAAAAGTGTTTGGTATTTAATTGCTTTACAAGCATTGTTTACTTAGCGATAACTCACTGTTTTTATAAAACTTAGTGCAGTCAAAAACTTCTAGAACCTTTTAACCTTACACGACATTTTTTGCTAAAAACCGCCACCACAGTTCTTTTATTACGCCAAAACCTGTTAAATCCTGCCAAAATTCATCATCAAATTCATGCTTTTTTCATCCTCTAGGCTGATACCAAAAGCATCGAGTCTAGCCCATCATGCCTTCCATCAAGAGCCAATGACTTATAAACATCCCAGTTATGAGTCATTACAAAAGGCTCAAAAACAAAAAACTATTAAAGCTTATGCAGTGTAATGCCTAAGTTTTAAACCATAAAAACAAAAGCATACTGTCTAAAACAACACGCTCAAGTATGAGCATTGCAATAACACAGACAGTGGTTTTACAGGATGATAACCATGAAAAAACTTCTTAGCTTAACTTCTATTGCCTTGGCTAGCTCTTTACTTGTTGCCGCACCTAGCGCACAAGCAGGCTACACCACCACTAAAAACCCCATTTTATTAGTACACGGTATTTTGGGGTTTAAAAACTTTATGGGTGCTGATTACTTTTATCAAATTCCATCAACACTCAAAAATGATGGTGCAAAAGTACATGTGGCTACCGTATCGGCAGTAGGCAGCAATGAGTTACGCGGTGAGCAATTAATTAAAGAAATGCTAAGCCTAAAAGCAATTTACGGCTATTCTAAATTTAACTTAATTGGTCATAGCCAAGGCAGCCCTACATCGCGTTATGCGGCGGCTGTGCGCCCAGATTTAGTCGCTTCGGTTACTAGCGTTGATGGGGTTAACAAAGGTTCTCGGGTAGCTGATGTAGTGCGTAAAGTTGCACCTGCTGGCACAGTCACTTCGGTTGTATTTGCCACAGTTGCCGATGGTTTAGCTGCCTTTCTAACCTTTGCTTACGGTACACCTAAATTAGATCAAAACTCGCTAAATGCCTTAGACAGCTTAACCACTAACGGTTTAACCACATTTAATAAAAAATACCCAGCAGGTGTACCAAGTGCCTGTGGCGAAGGCGCATATAGCTATAACTACAGCAAAAACGGCACAACCTACCCCGTTAAATACTACTCTTGGGGTGGCGCACGTCAATTAACTAACGTTCTTGATCCCTTAGATGCAGGCATTAAATTATTATCTTTGGCGTTTGCATTTAGCGGCGATGCCAACGATGGCCTAGTGAGTACTTGTTCACAGCGTTTAGGTAAAGTGATTCGTGCGGATTATGCAGCAAACCATTTAGATGCGGTTAATGGCTTTTTTGGTACAGTCAACTTGTTTGAAACTAATCCAAAATCCATTTACCGTACTCATGCAAATCGTTTACAGGCTGCTGGTTTGTAATTGGTTATTGCTCGGTGTGCTTAGGCACATCGAGCATCATCGTTATACTCATCACGATGTTTATCAACATTCATACAAGCAAAAAGCACTAAGAAATTTTAGTTTTACACGACATTTTTGTTAAAAGCCGCCAACACATTTATTTTATCACGCCAAACACTGTTAAAAGCCGCCAAAACTCATCCTCAAATTCATACTTTTTTCATCCTCTAGGCTGGTACCAAAAGCATCGAGTCTAGCCCATCATACTCACCATCAAGAGCCGATGACTTATAAAAATCCCAATTATTAGTCATCATAAAATGCTCAAAAACAAAAACAAAAACAAACTACAAAAAAACAAACTGTCTAAAACAACACGCTCAAGCACGAGTATTGCGATAACACAGACAGTCGTTTTACAGGATGATAACCATGAAAAAACTTCTTAGCCTCACTGCTATCGCTTTAGCTAGTTCGTTACTTGTTGCTGCGCCTAGCGCACAAGCAGGCTACACCACCACTAAATATCCTATTTTGCTTGTACATGGCCTCTTAGGTTTTAAAAACTTTATGGGTGCTGACTACTTTTACCAAATTCCATCAACACTCAAAAATGATGGCGCAAAAGTACATGTGGCTACGGTTTCGGCTGTGGGCAGCAGTGAATTACGTGGTGAGCAGTTACTTCAAGAAATGCTAAGTCTTAAAGCTATTTATGGTTACTCTAAATTTAATTTAATTGGTCACAGCCAAGGCAGTCCAACTTCACGTTATGCAGCGGCTGTTCGTCCAGATTTAGTCGCGTCGGTTACTAGCGTTAACGGTGTAAACAAAGGCGCAAGAGGTGCGGACATCGTTCGTAAAGTTGCACCTGCTGGCACCGTCACGTCGGCCGTATTTGCCACAGTGACTAATGGTTTTGCAGCATTTTTAACCTTTGCTTATGGCTCACCTAATTTAGACCAAAACTCGTTAAATGCCTTAGATAGCTTAACCACTAATGGTTTAACCGCATTTAACAAAAAATACCCAGCAGGTGTACCTAGTGCCTGTGGCGAAGGTGCATATAGCTATAACTACAGCAAAAACGGCACAACTTACCCCGTCAAATACTATTCTTGGGGTGGTACTCGCGTGTTGACCAACGTGCTTGATCCTTTAGATGCGGGCATTGGTTTACTTTCGGCTGCTTTTTTGTTTAGCGGTGAACAAAATGACGGTTTAGTAGGTGAATGTTCACAACGTTTAGGTAAAGTGATTCGTTCTAACTACGGTGCTAACCATTTAGATGCGGTTAATGGCTTTTTTGGTCTAATCAACTTATTTGAAACCAATCCAAAATCTATTTATCGTACTCATGCAAACCGCTTACAAGCTGCTGGCTTGTAATTTAAAAAAAGAGCTTGGCTTAAGCCAAGCTCTGTATCGTGTGTGTTGTGTTTAGTCTCAAGTTATGCGTGGCGTAAATTAATTTTAAGATTTATTGCGTACAAATTTTTAAGACCCGCCTAGTAATCGCTACCTTCTTCTGATTACTAGGTTTTTCAATCCATTTGTACTTTTTTCTTATCAAACCCTCAAAAAACACTCAATCTGTCAGTTTTTATCAATAACTCGGCACTTATAGTCAATAAAATACCGCCCACAATAAAAAATAAATTATATGGTGACGGCGATGGATTATATTCTTTCCGCTAAATTACGTATTCCTGATTGTCCCCCACAATTAATTGCTCGACCACGATTAATGCCCCATGAAGCATTGTCGCGCATTACCGCTGTGTGTGCGCCCGCAGGTTATGGTAAAACCACCTTAATGAGTACGTGGGCAAAATCTTTAGCCATGCCATGTGCATGGTTATCTTTAGATGCCACCGACAACGACCCCACACAATTTATGTTGCACTTGGTTAGTGCTATTCAGAGTCAATATTCACAATTTGCCCAAACCACAACCAGTAGTTTAACTAGCACTCAACTTCCGTCAATTTTAGGTTTAACGCGTTCTTTATTAAATGAATTAGGCAAACTACCCAATAATTTATGTTTAATTATTGATGACCTACACTACTTAAATGACCCTTTATTACACGATGCTTTGTCATTTATGGTGGAGCATTTGCCACCACAATTACACCTAATTTTTATTAGCCGTAATACCCTGCCCTTTTCGATGGCTCGATTACGAGTGCAGCATCAACTACATGAAATTCATACCGAAGACTTACGTTTTACACGTCAAGAAGTCACTCAATTTTGTAATGAGGCGATGCAATTAGATTTGTCTGCCGAATTGATAGATATTTTAAATAGTCGTACCGAAGGTTGGATTGTTGGTTTGCAATTAGCCGCTTTATCGCTACATAACTGCACCAATAAACGCCAATTTATTCAGAATTTTGCAGGTGATGACCGCCATATTACCGATTTTTTAATGGATGAAGTGTTAAACCAACTCTCAAACGAAACCCAACTATTTTTATTATATAGCTGCGTGCTACAACAATTTAACGCACCTTTATGTGATGCGGTGTGTGAACAACAAAATAGCCGTCAATTTATAGATGAGCTTGAACATAATCATTTATTTATTAGCTGTTTAGACCACAAACGTGGTTGGTATAGATATCATCATTTATTTGCCTCTTTACTTAAAACGCGCTTAGAAGACTTATACCCAGAACAAATTGCCGACCTACATCATCGCGCTAGTTTATGGTTTAAAGCCAATAACTTTTTTAGTGAAGCGATTCAACACGGCATAGCCGCAGGCGATTACGAATTTGCTGCCGAATTGATGGAAGAAAATAGCAGCCATTTATTTTCTTTAGGCCGTTTTACTACCGCCTTAAAATGGGCATATCAGCTACCTAGTCCTTTATTGGCCAAACACCCTAAATTATCAATGTTATGCGCGTGGGCAGGTTTAGTCATGGACAATATGCCCGAGGTAGAACGTCATACTCAAGCAGCGGCATTACATTTAGAACAATACCAAGATGCCCCTTGTGGCACTAAAGAACGCGCTTTATTTGGCCAGTTAGCCTTAATTAGAGGCTGCCAATATTGTTTGGTGGGTGATGTAGAACGCGCTCAAGATGCGGTAATGGATGCGCTTGGTTCTTTATCGCCTAAACAAGTGTTATATAAAGGCGCGTCCGTTTGTTTGGCTTTTTGTTATTACGTACAAGGCGATACTAATAAAGCACAACGTTTATTTGAAGAAAATGCCCATATTAGTCAAACAAAATATAATTTAATGATTCCGTTGTTTGCCACATTGGGCTTGGCGCGGTGTCATTTATTACGTGGTGAGTTAGAGTCGGCAGAGCAAATTTATAATCAAGCCTTAGCCGAATGTGCTGCTTTGGGTTGGCAAGATGTGCCTGTGTGCGGCATGTTACATTTAGGATTAGGTGAGTTAGCTTACGAAACTAACGAGTTGGTAACGGCTGCATTACATTTAGAAAAAGGCATAGAAATGACCCGCGTCGGTCAGATGCAATACTTTACCGCATGGGGACGGGTATTATTGGCTCAAACGCAACTTGCGCTGCAACAAGAGGTGAGCTTATCTGCTAAAGACGAAACTGATTTAATTGCTTATGCAGGACGTTTCATTGTCGAAATTCCGCCATTATCAGCAGCGTTAGCGCAACTTTGGTTAAACCAAGGCCGTACTAATGCTTTTCAACAATGGCTTAAAAATGCACAGCTTCCCACGAAATCGCCTTTAACTTTAGAACGCTGCCCCGAATACTTGGTTTTAAGTCGCTATTTGATTTTAGAAAAGCAGCATCACGAAGCTCTCGAATTACTTGAGCAACTTTGGGATTATGCTCAACAGCAACAACAACGGCGCATGATGGTTGAAATTTGTATTCTTAAGGCAACTGCCTATTTACGTGAAAACCAAGATAACAAAGCCCTTGCCGCACTACAACACGCGATTATTTGCGCGCATGATAGTCGCTTTATACGTTTATTTTGCCAAGAAAGCCCTGTTATTCATGGCTTAATACAGCAATTAGCCCTCGCTATGCCGCATCACCCACTATTACAACATTTGGTGTTGGCAATGGGTCATCAGCCCATACCAAGCTATCAACCCATTAGCACAACTTACTCTACGCCTGTTAATACCATTGGCTTAAGCAAAAAAGAACGCGTGGTGGCCAAACAAATTGTGACAGGCGCAAGCAACCAAGAAATAGCCGAAAACTTGTGTGTATCTTTAAGTACCGTGAAAACACACACTCAAAATATTTACAGTAAATTAGGCGTTAATAAACGCCCTCAAGCTATCGAAGCCCTACTCAAAATCAACTTAGCGTCTTAGGTTTTATTAACACCATGATGGCTTATTTACGCAATCACCACATACAGATACATCGCACACTCAATACTGTTACCTAGTACACACATTTGTTACGGTAACAACACACATGTGTTACCTTGACAATGTAAAGATGTTACCTAAAAGTGTTACCTCGCGATATTGATTTTTTATCAATTATTAAGTTATTGTTTTTTATACACTTTAAATAAATAAAAAAGTTGGCACGGTCTCTGCATTATATATTACGTGTAGCAAATAAAAATAACAGCACACAGACAATAACAACAACATATAATAACAACGTAACCGTTGCTTATAGGTAGTCAGGAAGACAGCACATAGGTAGCAATTAGTAAGTGGCTAAAAACAATTATAAAATTGTGCCGCTAAAGAGTAGAAAACTGACGAAAAATAATAACATGCGTCAGATATGCGATAAATAACAACAATAATCGCAGTGATAATAAAAATAAGAGGCATTTAGTGCAAACGTGGGAGCCACTGGCTCCCACGCCTCCTCTTGCAAAACCTAGCTCATCTAAAACCAAACTCAATCTTATTTTTTACCTAACAATTCAATTTTGTAGCCGTCTGGGTCTTCGACAAAAGCCAATATCGTGCTGCCATGTTTCATTGCGCCTGCTTCGCGTACAATCTTGCCACCTTCGGCTTTAATTTTGGCACATGCGGCATACACATCGTCTACTTCTAAAGCAATATGGCCATAGGCCGTACCCAACTCATAAGTCGTCGTATCCCAATTATGGGTTAGCTCTAAGACACTGTGTTCACTTTCTGCACCATAACCCACAAAAGCTAAGGTAAAACGGCCTTCGGGATAATCTTTTTGGCGTAATAACTGCATTCCTAAAATTCTGGTATAAAAATCGAGCGACTTTTCTAAATTAGTAACACGCAACATCGTGTGTAAGATACGCATATTAAGTTCCTCTGTAAAAAATTTGCATGAGTATTTTAGGACTATAATCAAAATCAAGCGTAGCGGATTTTTGCACAACTGGCCTAGTTTATTTTACGGTAGGTGGCCTTTGGCCAAAGGCGGTTTTTTTATGTCTTCTGTTTTAACTTTTAATGTGGGTTCATCTAGCCTAAAAATAGCGTATTACCAACAGCAACAGCGCGTGTTTAGCCTCAATATTGATATCAAACAGCAACATGCCAGTTGTACAGGCCAACTACCTAGCTCTTTGCTTAATTGGCAATCAGTGGGCATTTTAAGTGAAGATGCTTGTTCTGTGGCTCAGGCTTTATGTCAACAATATCAGGTATTGCCTCTAGTGGCGCATCGATTGGTTCATGGTGGACACTACCAACAACCTGTTATTATTAACCCCGAGACTTTAGCTCAATTACAACAACTTGCGCCACTTTGCCCTTTGCACCAAGCGCCTGCTTTAGCGGTGATTGAGGCACTGGCTGCGCGGCTTCCTGCGCTCATACAAATTGCCGCCTTTGATACCAGCTTTCATAGTCAGCAGCCTGCTTTATCTTTTTGTTATGCCTTGCCTTTAACGCTGCGTAATGAAGGTATTAGAGCCTATGGTTTTCATGGTTTGTCGTGTCAGTCAATTATGCGGCAACTACTCACTTTAAATTCTAAGATGGCTAAAAGTAAGTTAATCATTGCTCATTTGGGTAATGGCGCGAGTATTACGGCAGTTTTGGACGGTATTAGCCAAGCCAATAGTATGGGCTTTAGTACCTTAGAGGGAGTGCCGATGGGAACGCGTTGTGGTCATTTAGATGCAGGCATTTTGTTGTATTTATTAGATAAAGGCTGGACAACACCCAAGCTTAATCAATTATTGTATAAAGAATCTGGATTATTGGGCTTGTCGGGCATTAGCTCCGATATGCGCGAATTGACTCAAGACGCATCTCCTCAAGCACAATTTAGTATTGATTATTTTTGTCGGCGTGTTGCTCAAGAAATTAGCTCATTAGCCACTGCTATTGGCGGTATAGAGACTTTAGTATTTACGGGTGGTATTGGTGAGCATCAAGCGATTGTTAGAGCAAAAATTGCTTCATATTTAACATGGTTAGGATTGGAGCTAGACACAGCGGCAAATCTACAAAACAAGCAAATTATTTCTGAGTCTAACTCTCGTATTGCAACATGGGTATTAGCCAGCAACGAGCAACACGAACTGTATTTAGCGGCACAGCTTTTTAACAAGCCGTAAATATAAGACGTATTGCATAGAAGCTGCTGATGTTTTAAACCATCCCTTCGACAAGCTCAGGGAACGTTTTTTGCGCTGACTGAGCGAAGTCGAATTATTAATGCAAACCAACCGCTGCTTTGTTTTTCACTTGTTGATATAAAATACCTTCGTCTTTAGAGAATAACAACGTACGCCATTGCTCTAATAACGCGGTGGTGTCATGTTGACTCGGGTGAAAGTCTTTTCTAAAAAAATCAAAAAACTGCGGTATAAGTTTAGGAAATAAGCCTTTTTTGTAGCCAAACAAAAATCTAAAGCCTTTGATATTTTGACGTACGTTAAATAACTGACCATCTGCCGCCAATAACCGTGTTTGAAAATAAGCCATTACCGCAAACAAAATAATCGTAGTTGGAATCATGGTAAAGCTGCGTAAAGCATAACTCCCCACCACTTGCTCATAAACATCATAAGCTACTGTTTTATGTTCATTTTCTTCTAGCGCATGCCATAACCACATTTTTAAGGCTTCTGGGTCTTGCATCATGGCTTGATGGTTTTTATCGCGTAATAATTGCTCGGCCATAATGGCTGTGTAATGTTCTAAACATACGGTAGCCGCTAATTGCATACTTTGAGGCAATATTTTTTGTGCAAACTTTAATAACTGGCCAACATCATGGTCGAGTTTATCTACAGGAAACCCTTTGGCACGTAACATGGCATTAAAGGCATCATGTTCTTTGCTGTGCATCGCTTCTTGGCCAATAAAACCCGATACTTGAGCTTTTAAGGTAGGGTCGGTAATTTGCTCACGGTAATGACGCACTGCCTCAACAAAAAACGATTCCCCCTCGGGCAATAATGAAGAAAAGGTATCCCAAAAAGTCGATAAAAACGGGTCATTACCATAAAAATAACGCGGCGCATTAACGGCATCAAAATTAAAATCCATGCGACGTGGCGGAATGTTAACCGTTGTGCCTAAGGCTTGCTTAGCTTGAGATTTTACAGGTATTTTTGTCGTTTGCGTATTTAGAGCGGTAGTCATATCAACACCTACTGTTACATTGATTAATGTTTCGATAAAAGTAATTTAACAATACAAACGTACGGTAAGTAGGTGCTTTGGTGCCATTTTTTTATCATTAGAGGACATTTTGCTCAAAATAAAGGCGCATTACTGCGCCTTTGTTTTATGTTCCTGTTATCTAAGCGGTAACCACCTCCGCTTGTATAACAGGTGCATAAACCTGATGATAAGCCTTTAAGTCTAAACGACGCGTGGCTAACCAGTATTGCCATGTAAACCCCGGCCAAGCTGCACCATTGTAGCCATCGGCACTTAAATACCAACTTTGACACCCCGAAGCCCATACCGACTTTTGCAAACGGTTTTGTATATCTTGACTATATTCATGCTGCGCCTCTTGGCGTACATCTAAATAAGTTAAGTTTTTATCACGCAGTGTATCAATACATTGCACAATATAACGCGCTTGTGCTTCAATCATAAACACCATGGAGTTATGACCCAAGCCTGTATTTGGCCCCATCATCAAAAACATATTAGGAAAGTTGGCAACAGTAATACCTAAATAATGCTCACGCTGCTCTGCCATGGTGGTATTTAAGTCTGCACCTTGCAAACCTTTAATGGTTAAGTGTGATAAGTAATTAGTGACCATAAAGCCCGTTGCTAATACCACCGCCTCAACCTGATGCTCTACGCCATCACGGGTTTTAATACCATTTTCGGTAATACATTCAATACCGTCAGTTACCACGTCAACATTAGGTTTGACTAAGGTTTGATAATAGCTGTTTGATAACAACATCCGTTTACAACCAATAGTAAACGTGGGTGCTAATTTTTGACGTAATACGGGGTCTTTGACGCTATAACGCAAATAGTTACGGCCAATAAACTCCAATCCTTTCATTAAGCGTGGGTCAACCACAAAGCCAGTTGCCAAGGCTTCGTTACGCCAATAAATATAAGCCCGATGTAGCCATCGAGTCATGGGTACAGCCGTAAATAAGCTTTTTTCTATGGCTGTCATTTTACGGTCAGGCTTAGGCAATACCCACGGAGCAGTACGTTGAAATACTTCAAGTTTGCTGGCAATTTTGCCTAATTCGGGAATAATTTGAATCGCGGATGCACCTGTTCCAATCACGGCTACTTTTTTGCCTGTTAAATCTACATCGTGATTCCAACGTGCCGAGTGAAACATCTCCCCTTTAAAATCGTTAATGCCTTTAATATCAGGGTCGGCAGGTGTTGATAATGCACCATTACCCAAAATAAAGGCGCGGGCTAATAATTTTTTAGTTTTACCCTTTTCTTTAAAAGTCACTGTCCATAAGCCTTGGGCGGCATCAAAGCTTGCACCTGTCACTTCACAAGAAAAACGAATTTTTTCACGAATATGATGTTTATCTACACAGTGGTCTAAATAATCTTTAATTTCTTGCTGTGGCGAAAATGCCCGTGACCAATCTGTTTTTGGTTCAAACGAAAATGAATATAAATGCGAAGGTACATCACATGCCGCTCCCGGATAAGTGTTATCACGCCATGTACCGCCAATATCTTGCGCTTTTTCTAGCAAAGTAAAACTATTAATTCCTGCTCGTTGTAACATCACAGCCATCGCGATGCCCGAAAATCCAGTACCAACAATCACAATCGGAAAATCGTTGTCTACTATATTAGCTTTTGCTGTCATGATTTATTACCTATAAAAATTTAATCGCCTTCACCCTAATCCTCTCTCATAGAGAGAGGTTGAACAATCAGTGAGCGAAGTCGAACGGTTAATGCACACCCACAGCGGCTTTGTTTTTGAGTTGGCCATATAACATGCCATCGGGCGCAAATAAAATTTTGCTCCACTGCGCTAACAAGGCATTGGTGTCGTGGTTTTTAGGATGAAAGCTAGGCTTAAAGAAGTCTAAATACTGCGGTAATAAACGCGAAAACACACCTTTTTTGCCATTCCATAAATATTTTAAGGCACTGGCATTTTGGCGAATCTTAAACAATTGGCCATCGGCAGCTAATAAACGGCCATGAAAAGCAAGTGCCACCGCAAAAAAGATAACTGTTGTTGGAACCATTATGCCTGCACGCAACGCATAACTACCCACGACTTGCTCATAAACATCATAAGCCACGGTTTTATGTTCATTTTCTTCTAGGGCATGCCATAACCATAATTGACGTGCCTCTAATGCAAATTTGCTTTGTACATCAGGGTCGCGCAATAACATTTCGGCAATAATCGCGGTGTAATGCTCCAAACAAACAGTGACTGCTAATTGCATAGATTTGGGTAACACTTTTTGAGCAAAAGCGAGTAATTTAGCCACGTCGCGGTCTAATTTATCCACAGGATAACCTTGGCGCGTCGCCATTTCGTTAAAGGCTTGATGCTCTTTACTGTGCATGGCTTCTTGACCAATAAAACCAGACACTTGTGCTTTTAAGGTAGGGTCAGTAATTTGCTCACGGTAATGGCGCACCGACTCTACAAAAAAGGATTCACCTTCAGGAAAGAGTGATGATAGCGCGGTTAAAAAAGTGCTTAAAAAAGGGTTATTATCATAATAATAACGGCTAGACTCGGTAGCAAACTCAAAGTCCAAGCGGCGTGGTGGAATATTAACGCTAGTACCTAAGGCTTGTTTTTTAGGCGTAGTCGGAGCGGCAGGGCTTTGACCAATGGTATGAGAAACGCTAGTGTTCATGTCTGACTCCAATATTACATTGACTAATGTCACACTCATAATGTAATTGTATGGCCGTACAGTAAGTAGGTGCTTTGGTGCCATTTTTTTATCATTAGAGGTCAAAATGTCATTAAATTTGCAAAGTTTACCCAGTGTTTATGCTTTGTTATTAGTTGATGTAGCAGAAAATTGGCAGGTAAAACCCGAACAACTGTTAAGCGAACTTGGTTTAACACGCGAAATGTTACTTGAACCACAACGGCGTATTTCTTTAGAAGATATGAATAAATTATTAATTACCGCAAGCCAATTAACTCAACAAGCAGGCCTAGCCATTTACTTTGGCCAAAAAATGCAAATTTCGATGCACGGTTTTATTGGGTTTGCTGCACTTACCGCTGCTAATGCGCGTGAAGCCCTAACAATTGCCGAGCGTTTTGTGGGCATGATTAGCAGCTTAGTCGAGCTACGAGTAGAAGAAGGTGAAAAAGACAGCAGCTTATGTTTAAAAATCAATACTAACTTGCAACCTTTGCGTGATGTAGCTGTGTTGGCGGTGATGTTTGGGTTTGCTCACATGGGTTTTGTAGCAACAGGCCAAGTATTAACAGGTCATGCCGAAGTTGACTTTGATTGCCCAGACTATTTACAGCCGTTAATTCCCTTATTACCTGCGACCGTAAGTTTTAAAAAACAGCATAATCGGATTATTTTTTCGAGTGCCTATTTAGATTTACCTTTAGTCATGGCCAACCCTGTGGCGAGTCAACTTGCGCTGACTCAGTGTGAACAAGAATTACAGCGTTTTGGTTTAGACAAGCCATTTATTGCCCAAGTAAAAGCCTTAATGTTTGACGAGAAAAACGGCTTTGCCACCTTAGAGCAAGTCGCGCAACGCTTACATATGTCAGAGCGTACCCTTAAGCGTCAATTGGCTAAATATGAGGCCACTTATAGCGATTTAGTCGAAGAATCACGCAAACAAAAAGCACTCGATTTATTAGCTGATTCCTCTCAAAGCTTAGAGGATATTTCGGAGTATTTGGGCTACTCTGATATGGCTAATTTTACCCGTGCCTTTAAACGCTGGACAGAGCAAACCCCCAGTGCCTACCGTAAAAGCCTAGCAAAATAGTATGCTATTAAGAGTGTAACTTAGCCCAAAGTAAAGCTAAAATTTACTTATATAACAACAAGATAACCTAAGAAAATATTGCTAGACGCAAGCTAAAAAAGGGCATAGTATCAAAGGATAGACCATATATTTTATGTGGTTTTATCTAAGCGTAATTATTGTTTTAGGATATTGATTTATGATTATTGAAGTAACAGGCGACATTCTTTTAAGTAACGCTCAAGTGATTGCTCATGGTGTTGCACCTAATGATGATTTTGGTCAAGGTTTAGCCTTATCACTACGTGAACAATGGCCTAGTTTATACAAAGATTTTCGCCATTATTGCCAAACTCAACACCCTAAAGAGGGCGAAATTTGGTCATGGATGAGTTCTGAAGGCAAAATTATTGTTAATTTATTAACCCAAGAAGGTGCCTACAATCACGGCCAAAAAGCAGGCAAGGCCAGTACACCTAATGTAAATCATGCCTTACGCGAATTACATAAGTTTTTGCTGAGTGAAAATGTTAGCAGTCTTGCTTTACCACGTTTGGCAACAGGCGTGGGTGGTTTGTCGTGGGATGAAGTGTATCCTTTAATTCAACAGCATTTAGGTGAGTTAAATATCCCCATTTATATTTATTTATACCACTTACCATAAAGGACAGGCTGCACCTGAATCCAACTAAGCTCAAACGCAAGGCTTAGGTCTGATGACCTAAGCCCTCCTCCATTATTATTGTGCTAATTGGCCGCGTAATTGCTTAGATAAATACTCGTTGTAGTCGTACACCGCAAAAGGAATAGCTTCTTTAGAGTGGGCATATTCTGCTTTTTTAACCATGCGTAACGAGCCTAAAGACACGCTATAGGGCGCACTGTGTTGTACAAAGTTTGCTGCCCATGATGGTACATTGCCACCAGGATCAACATAACCTTCGGATTCTACAAATAAATCGCCGTTTTCTAGTGGGGTAAATTTAAACTGCAAATCTTCGGCAATCATACGCACCAAAGGTGGCTTTAGGGGCAAATAATCGGGTTCGGCTTGTACTTTTAAGGTAATGTAATTACGGTTAGCGTTTTGTAGCTCAATCGTGGCATGTAACACCACATCACGGTCGGGCAAGCCTGCGGGCGCTTTATGTACTAAATATAAATAATATTCGGTAGGCGACACTTTTTTAAGTAATCTGGACTCTAATACCTGCCAATACCATTTATGATAATTATCAAAATCTAATAAAAAACGCACTAAGGTTTCGGGGCGAGTGTCTTTCATCATTACCGTTGCTTTAAACGAACGATACTGCTTGCCACTTTCTAAACGGGCATAGGTTTTAATATCTCGTAGGCGGTCATTTTTTACTAAGGTCCATTGATTGGATAATTTCATTTGTAGTTCATCTAAATCATCTTTGGCTGCATACACCGCCGAACTACACATTATTCCCAATAGACCTGCTAACAAGATATATCGCGCACTAAAAGACACGGGGTTTTCTCCATCATTTTTAAGGCTTACGCACTCACTCTCATGGAGTACGCAAGTCATGTGTTATTAATTTAGGACTATCATACCTAAAACAACAACACAAAAAACGACCAATAACGCCAATTGTCTAGCATGACTCAATAAAAGCCTTAAAATTCGTTACGAATAGCCCGATACCCTTGTACTAAACTATGATTTGCCTTAGCAACACTCTCGGAAAAGTCATGGGCATAATCGGAGGCGGGTCTTAATAATTGCGTATCAGTTTCGTGATTAACCTTATGGCACGATGGCACATATAAACCCGTTAAAATTGCTCGGCTATCAATAACGCAGTTATGACGTACCACCACATCATCGTGAATCGTGGCGTTATAAACCACCGAATTAAACCCAATAAAAACCCTATTACCAATGGTACAGGGTCCATGAATAATTGAGCGGTGGGCAATAGAGGTGTACTCCCCTATGACCACCAAACCACCCGCTTTGGAGTGAATCACCACGCCATCTTGAATATTAGAATGTGCGCCAATGACTATAGGTTCCATTTCACCTTTGTCGTTGACTTCATCAGCACGAATCACTGCATAAGGTCCAATAAAAACGTTTTCACCCACAATCACTTGGCCGCATAAAATAGCCGTTGGGTCTATAAACGCACTCTCGGCAACTTGAGGCCAATCACCACGTGGATTTTTGCGTAACATGGTTTTATTCCTGCAAACAACGAGCAAACAAAATGTTATTTTCCAAATGAATATGTTCCACAATATCTTGCGAAAAGCTACGTACACCTAAATACAAGGCTTGCCATGTATTGCACGCGCCTTGAGGTGGTACACCTTGATTAGTTAAAGACAATAACCTTGCTAAACGCTGACCATGCTCTATATGCTCACGCTCCATGACATAAATGGGCATTTGAGCTTGTGTTAATCGTCCATGTACTATCATAGGAAATAACACTTCTTCCTCTTTAAGCATGTGCTGCTCTAAATCTTCTAGAGTGTCGTTGAGTAGGGCAGCCAAACCATGCGGACAATTGGCTTTATCACCATGAACGCGTTCTACTTTAACCGCTAGACGTACTAATTCGGGGAGTTGTTGACGATGTCGCTCATGATAATAACTCACCACATGATGCACTAAATCAGGGATAGGCATATTGAGCCAATCTTTTTCTTGCAACCACGGATTGCTTTCTAACGCAATTAACTCGCGTAAAATAGTGGGCGCATCGAGCTTCTTTTTAGATACCGCTTCGGCCAGTTTTTGTTTGCCACCACAACAAAAATCAATGCCATATTTTTGAAAAACACTGGTTGAGCCCGATAAGTGAGCAGCGATTGTACCCACAGGACTTTGTAAATAATCCATTGCAGTCTCCAATATAAAAATGTGCTTCCCTCACCTCAATCTTGTTTTAAAAAAGATTAACGTGAAGGACGAACACTTAGTCATTAATTATAGGACTTACACATTTTGATAAAATGCGTAAGCCCTGCATCAATTAGTTCATCATCCTAACAGGAAGCCATGCTTTGCCCATCACCAAGCCTTTTAAATCACTTTGCGCGACTAAACTTGTAAGATAAACATTGAGGGCTTGACGACCTGCTCTGGCGGCCAACTCAATTTTAATTAACGGCATCACATCGGCATAAGCCAAGGCTTGGCCTTGTTCGTCTACAAAACGATGCGCTTGTGCTTGGTAAAAAGCCAAACATTCGGCATCCTCAGCAGGAGGAACAACAATCATTTGCGCTAACAAATCATCAATTAATTGCGCTTCGTCATTATCAACCCCTGCTACCTTTTGCTTATAGGCTTCTTGCAACAGTAGTTCACGCAATACCAAGGCTTCGGCCGCCTTTTGCCATGCCTCCTGCTTGCTTTGTGCAGGGTGGTATTGCATTTCTTGGCCAATCATCTCTTCGGGAATAAGCTTATGATTCACATAAATATCTTGATTCATTACTTTGACTCCTAACGGCTAAAACGACTACGTACTACCTGATAAGGTCTAAATAAATACTTAATTGGCGCACTAAGCACATGTACTAGACGAGTAAAAGGAGCAACCAAAAAGAGTGACAATCCTAACCAAATATGCACTTTAAAGAGCCAATGTTCGTTTAAAAGAAAATCAGCGGCATTAGGTTGAAAGGTGACAACATGCTGCGCCCAATGCGACAAATTAAGCATACTGCCGCCATCTAAATGTTGTGCCGACACAAACAAGGTGCTTAAACCTAAAGACACTTGAATAAACAACATCCACAACACTAACCAATCCGAAAAACGGGTCGTGGCACGTAAACGTGGATTATTTAAACGGCGTGTAATTAACAATAACAAACCTGTAAAACACAACACCCCAAAAATACCGCCTGCAATCATCGCTAAAAGTTGTTTTTGAGGCACAGTAATCACATGGGTATAAATACTGGTTGGTGTTAATAAACCGACCAAATGACCCATGATGATAAATAACACACCGATATGAAACAGGTTGCTGCCTAAGCGCAAACTGCTTTTATCCAATAGTTGTGAGGAACTGGCTTTCCACGTGTATTGCTCGCGGTCAAAGCGAATTACACAAGCAACCAAAAAAACACCAACAGCAATATAAGGGTAAATACCAAATAATATGGTATTAAACCATTGTGCTAAGTTTTCCATACTATTCACCCCTCATGGCGGCAGTTTGTGGACGACAAGAAGCAGACGGTGCACCTGCATCTAAAAAGCGCACTTCGGCTTCTTGCCACTCTTGGTCTATGTCAACTTCTTCGGGTGCTTGCGTGGCAATTAATGGACGCACACCGACTAATTCTTCAATGGCGGTAAATACCAAGCCATAAGCTGAGTCATGTTGGCGTAAACGCGCCCCTAATGCCTGCAACACGTGCAAAGGTTCATTAAGTAAGGCCAAGGCTTCGGCTTCGGTGTCATACACCGATAAAAACTCTAAAAACAACGGGATATAATCAGGTAACTCTTGGCTACCTTCTAATGCTAAGCCTTGTTTTTCGTAGAGTTCGATGAGGTCAACCATGGCTTGACCTCTTTCGCGTGATTCACCATGTACGTGCTCAAAAAGATGTAACGATAATGAGCGCGTACGGTCAAATAAGGTGACGTAAGTTTCTTGTACGTCCCAACCATCACCTGCCTCTAAGTCTTCAGAAAAACCCAATAAAGCACGACGGGTAGGCTCAGATAAACGTCTTTCTTCACGCAAGATATCACGCACATCGGGCAATTGTTTACGCATAACATCATTGGGGTAAGTCAATAAATGACTCAGTGCTTTAAACACTAAATTAGGACTACTCATGTGTACCTCCCCACAAATTAGCTTTGCGTTGTTTGCCAAATAAATCGACTTTGTTCTCGCCAGTAGAGCAGCCATTACCAAAGCTAAAGCCACAACTTGAGCGAATATCAAAGGCGCGACCTGCATATTCACGGTGTGAACTAGGAATAACGTAACGGTCTTCGTAGTTGGCAATCGCTAAGTAGCGATACATCTCTTCGACCATGGCTTCGGTTAAACCTGTTTGACGTAATACCACAGGGTTGTTACGTGCATGAAGTTGTTGTTCACGCTTATAAACACGCATCGCTAACATACGTTCTAAAGCCAATTTAACAGGTGCTTCGTTGCCTCCAGTTAATAGGTTGGCTAAATAACGTAAAGGAATACGTAACGAGGACACATCAGGAATTACGCCATTGCTGCCCATTTGACCTTTAGCATGTGCATTTTGAATCGGTGATAAAGGTGGTACATACCATACCATTGGTAAAGTGCGGTATTCAGGATGTAATGGAAAGGCAATTTTCCAGTCAATCGCCATTTTGTACACAGGTGAACGACGTGCGGCTTCCATCCATGAATCATGGATACCTTCTTCACGCGCAGCGGCAATCACTTCTGGGTCATTAGGGTCTAAAAATATATCTAACTGAGCTTGATATAAATCGCCTTCATCTGGTGTGCTGGCAGCTTCTTGAATTCTGTCAGCATCGTATAACAAGACACCAAGGTAACGAATACGACCTACACAAGTTTCGGAGCAAACAGTGGGTTCGCCCTGCTCAATACGTGGATAACAAAAGGTACACTTTTCTGATTTACCAGATTCCCAGTTAAAGTAGATTTTTTTGTACGGACACGCCGAGACACACATACGCCAGCCACGGCATTTGTCTTGGTCAATCAACACAATGCCATCTTCTTCGCGTTTGTAAATCGCACCACTAGGACAGCTTGCCGCACAAGCAGGGTTTAAGCAATGCTCACATAAACGCGGCAAATACATCATAAAGGTGTTTTCAAACTCACCATACATCTCTTTTTGGATATTTTGAAAGTTATAATCCGCAGAGCGTTTACTAAACTCACCACCTAAAATTTCTTCCCAGTTAGGCCCTTTTTCGATTTTGTCCATCACCTTGCCTGTAATAACAGAAACAGGGCGGGCAACTGGTGGAACTTTAGAATCAGGTGCTTGCTGTAAATGGGTATAGTCAAAGGTAAACGGTTCGTAATAATCGTCAATCTGTGGCAAGTCTGGGTTAGCAAAAATATTGGCTAATACACGCCATTTTGCACCCATTTTAGGACGAATACTGCCATTAGACAGACGCTCCCAACCACCATTCCAACGCTCTTGGTTTTCCCAATCATCGGGATAACCAATACCGGGTTTAGATTCGACGTTGTTAAACCATGCGTACTCCATGCCTTGGCGTGAAGTCCATACGTTTTTACAAGTCACCGAACAGGTGTGGCAACCGATACATTTATCGAGGTTTAACACCATGCCTATTTGTGCACGTACTTTCATTATTTTGACTCCTTCGCCTGACGACTCGCCAAATCACCCTCATTACCCCATTCGATTTTGTTCATTTTGCGTAAAATAACAAACTCGTCACGGTTAGAGCCCACAGTACCATAATAGTTAAAGCCATAAGACAATTGGGCATAACCACCAATCATATGAGTAGGTTTGGTGACAGTACGGGTAACCGAGTTATGGATACCACCACGTTTTTGAGTGATTTCAGAGAGTGGAATGTTGACCAGCTTTTCTTGGGCGTGATACATAAAAATCGCGCCTTCAGGGATACGCTGCGAAACAACCGCCCGTGCTGTTAACGTGCCGTTGACGTTATAAACTTCAACCCAATCGTTATCAATAATCCCGACTTTTTTAGCGTCAATTTCGCTTACCCAAACAATAGGCCCACCGCGTGACAAGGTCAGCATAATCAGGTTGTCGGTATAGGTAGAGTGAATACCCCATTTTTGATGTGGTGTAATCCAATTTAGCTCGACTTGTTTGCGATCATCACTGTATTGCGCCAACGCAGGTTTGGTGGTTTTTAAGTCAATAGGTGGCTTATACACACACAATTCTTCACCAAAAGCACGCATCCATGGATGGTCTTGATACAACTGCTGACGACCACTCAATGTACGCCATGGGATTAACTCATGGACGTTGGTATAACCTGCGTTATAACTGACGTGTTCGGACTCAATACCTGACCATGTAGGTGACGAAATAATTTTACGCGGCTGTGCCTGCACATCACGGTAACGAATTTGGTCATCTTCACGCGGTACGGCTAAATGACTATGGTCACGGCCTGTAAACTCCGACAACGCTGCCCATGCTTTAACCGCAACATGGCCATTGGTTTCGGGAGCTAAAGACAAAATCATCTCGGCAGCATCAATCGCAGTATCTAAGCGCGGTTGGCCTTTGGCTGCGCCATCGGCAACGGTGTAATTAAGCTCGGCTAAGAGTTTTAGCTCTTTTTTGGTATCCCAATTAATGCCTTTACCGCCATTGCCCAATTTTTCTAACAAGGGGCCAATTGAGGTAAAACGCGCATAGGTATTAGGATAATCACGCTCTACACTTACAATACTAGGTAATGTAACACCCGCAACAGGTTCACAATGACCTTTGCGCCACTCTTTAACATCTAAGGCTTGAGCTAACTCTGAAGGCGTATCGTGCTGAATCGGATTTAGCACTACATCAGTTTCGACCCCTAAATGCCCTACACATAATTTAGAGAAGTTTTTGGCGATACCTTTATAAATTTCCCAGTCGGTGCGTGATTCCCATGCAGGGTCAACCGCCGCCGATAAAGGATGAATAAAGGGGTGCATATCGGAGGTATTTAAGTCGTGTTTTTCGTACCAAGTGGCGGTAGGCAACACAATATCCGAATATAAACAAGTGGTTGACATTCTAAAGTCTAAGGTCACCAATAGGTCTAATTTACCTTCGGGAGCTTTGTCATGCCAAACGACTTCGGCAGGTTTAGCTCTACCCTCTTCACCTAAATCTTTACCCAACACGCCATTCTGAGTGCCTAACAAGTGCTTTAAAAAGTACTCATGGCCTTTGCCTGACGAACCCAACAAATTGGAACGCCAAATAAACATATTACGCGGCCAGTTGACTGGGTTATCGGGGTCTTCGCACGACATCGAAATAGTACCCTGCTTAAGTGCGCTGGTCACATAATCAGAAACACTACGCCCTGCTTTGTCGGCTAAGGCTTTAATGGTCAGTGGATTGAGGTTAAGTTGTGGTGCAGAAGGCAACCAACCCATACGCTCAGCGCGGACATTACAGTCAATTAAACTGGTATTTGCCCAGTCGGACTCATTGGCTAAGGGAGATAAAAGCTCGCTAACTTGTACTTTTTCATAACGCCATTGATTGGTATGCGCATAAAAGAACGAAGTGCCGTTCATTTGACGCGGTGGGCGTACCCAGTCTGTACCAAAGGCTAATGGAGCCCAACCTGTTTGAGGACGTAGTTTTTCTTGACCCACATAATGCGCCCAACCGCCACCCGATTTACCAACACAACCACACATTACCAACAAGTTGATAATACTGCGATAAATCATATCCATGTGATACCAGTGGTTTAAACCTGCACCCACAATCACCATGGCACGACCTTCGGTAAGGGCGGCTGTTTCGGAAAATTCACGTGCTAATTGAATCACTTGCGCACGTGGAATACCAGTGATTTTTTCTTGCCATGCTGGCGTGTATGGCACATCATCGTCATAATCTAAAGCAACATTTAATTTGCTAATGCCTTGGTCAACGCCATAATTTGCCAAAAACAAATCATATACGGTGGCCACAAGCATTTCTTCGCCTTTGCTATCGGTTAAGCGAATAGCGGGAATATCGCGTGGAACAATATCGCCATGACTTGTATGTACAAAATGCTCGTGAGGCACATTACCAAAGTAAGGGAAGCCAACAGCAACTACTTCTTGTTGTGGATGACCTTTAAGCGATAAACGTAATTTAGTGTTTTCGCCTGATAAGGCTTTTTCTTCTAAATTCCACTTACCTTTTTCGCCCCAACGTGTACCAATAGAACCATTAGGCAACACTAATTGATTGTTGGTTTCGTCAATAGCCACTGTTTTCCATTCAGGGTTATTGGTTGCCCCTAAATTATCAGGCAAATCGGAGGCGCGTATTTGACGCTCAGCAACCCACAAGCCATCTTTTTTAACCAAACGCACCAACATCGGCATATCGGTAAAACGACGTGCATAATCTTGAAAATATGGTGTTTGGTGACGCACATAATGCTCGGTTAATACCACATGACCCAAAGCCATGCCCAAAGCAGCATCAGTACCTTGCTTACCGTGTACCCACATATCCGATAGTTTGGCAACTTCAGAATAGTCAGGTGTTACCGCAACAGTTTTAGTACCTTTGTAACGTACTTCGGTAAAAAAGTGAGCATCTGGTGTACGAGTTTGTGGCACGTTAGAACCCCACGCAATGATATAAGCAGAGTTATACCAGTCGGCAGATTCAGGAACGTCGGTTTGCTCACCCCATGTTTGTGGACTAGCAGGAGGCAAATCACAATACCAGTCATAAAAGCTAGTACATGTACCACCAATCAATGATAAATAACGTGCGCCTGCGGCATAAGACACCATCGACATCGCAGGAATTGGCGAAAAGCCAATAATACGGTCGGGGCCATGTGTTTTGGCGGTATAGACGTTGGCGGCGGCAATAATTTCGTTAACTTCGTCCCATGACGAACGCACAAAACCACCCAAACCACGATGTGATTGGTAATTTTTGACTGCGGCGGTATTTTGTTGCAACAATGTCCATGCTTTAACAGGGTCTTGTTCACGCTGACGCACTTCGCGCCATGACTTTAACAAATGCCCCCGAATCATAGGATATTTAAGGCGATTCGCACTGTATAAATACCAACTATACGAAGCACCACGCGCACAACCACGCGGCTCATGGTTAGGCAAGTCAGCACGAGTACGAGGATAATCGGTTTGTTGCGTTTCCCAAGTGACGAGGCCACTTTTAACGTAAATCTTCCAACTACACGAACCTGTACAGTTTACGCCATGCGTAGAGCGCACAATTTTGTCGTGTGACCAACGATTACGATAGGCATTTTCCCATTCGCGATTCTCAAAGGTTTTAACACCATGTCCATCGCTAAAGGATTCTTTAGGCCGTTTAAAAAACAATAATCTATCTAAAAAATGACTCATAATATCAATCTCCTAAATCCAAAAACTAGCAAGGCATCTCGGCTGCTTTACGGCTATAAAACCACCATGTCACCACTAGACATATCGCATAAAACACAATAAATACATACAGTGCAGCAACAGGCGAACCTGTCATGGCAATGGCTGTACCGTAGCTTTTAGGAATAAAAAAGCCACCATAAGCACCAATTGCAGAGGTAAAACCCAAGACAGCAGCAGCCTCTTTATTAGAGTCCTGCATCACTTTTTCACGGCTAATATTTTTATTGGCTTGCGCTAAACGCTCGTGATGCGTTAAAAAAATCACAGGAATCATTTTGAATGTAGAGGCATTACCTACACCTGTCAACGCAAACAAACATAAAAAGGCCACAAAGAAGCCCATAAAATTACCACCAACCAACACGCCTTCTGCGCCTTTAGTTGGCATAAAGTTAATCACCGCAAACACCGAAATCACCATCAGTAAAAATACCCAAAAGGTGACTTTTGCGCCGCCTAATTTATCGGCAATCCAACCACCCACAGGACGCGCCAACGCACCCACAAAAGGGCCTAAAAACGCATATTTAGTAGGGTCAACATCAGGAAACTGGCCTTTAATTAACAACGGAAAGCCTGCGGCAAAACCAATAAACGAACCGAAAGTGCCTAAATACAACCAACACATAATCCAATTGTGTTTACGTTGAAAAATTACCGACTGTTCGGAAAAAGACGCTTTAGCCGAGGCAATATCATTCATGCCAAACCAAGCGGCAAGCGACGATAGTACAATAAAAGGCACCCAAACAAAACCTGCATTTTGCAACCAGATTGCTTTGCTCACGCCATTTTTAACTAAGGTTTGAGATTCGCCGCCTATCGCACCAAACAGAGCCATAGTCATAACAACAGGTACTATAAACTGCATACCCGACACGCCTAAATTTCCTAAGCCTGCATTCATACCAAGGGCATAACCCTTTTTGGCCTTAGGAAAAAAGAAGTTGATATTTGACATCGAAGAAGAGAAGTTACCGCCGCCCAAACCACACAACAAAGCCAATAACATCATGGTTGGGTAGGGGGTATTAGGGTCTTGTACCGCGTAACCAATACCAATGGCAGGTAATAATAAAGAAGCGGTAGAAATAGCCGTCCAACGGCGACCACCAAAAATAGGCACTAAAAACGAGTAAAAAATACGTAGGGTTGCACCCGACAAAGCAGGCAATGCGGTTAACCAAAACAATTGATTTTTTGTGTAGTCAAAGCCCACATCAGGCAATTTAACCACCACCATACTCCACACCATCCACACCGCAAACGCCAAAAACAAACAAGGAATAGAAATCCATAAATTGCGATTAGCAATGGCACTACCTGATTGCTGCCAAAAAGTGGGGTTTTCGGGTTCCCATTTTTGTAAGACTTTAGAAGACATCATGCTTCTCCTGTGAGTAACTGGCTGTTTTACAGCCAGCCGATAAAATTAGACTGACTGTTTAGAGGGTTTCATGACATCAAGTTGACGCATTTCGGTTAAATACATCCAAATTAATGACACCCAAACCACGCCATACAACAACATAAAACACGAGGTACGAATGCCTGTAATATCCTGCAACGCACCAAACATAATCGGTAAAATAAAGCCGCCTAGCCCCCCTGCCAAACCAACCACGCCAGACACTGCACCAATATTGGTAGGAAACTCATCACTAATATATTTAAAAACAGAGGCTTTACCAAAAGCCCATGCCACACCTACTACACCCATTAGCGCAGTAAACACCCACACATTTAAACCAATATGAAAGGTCGCCATACCATCAACAGTTTTAATGCTAAAGTCGGTTTGAGGATAAGACAGTAAAAACAACGCAATCCAAGACACCCACAGCACCCACCAAGTGACTTGATGTGCGCCATATTTATCTGATAACCAGCCACCCAAGGCGCGTAACACGCCACCGGGCAAAGAGAAACACGCCGCCAATAACGCAGCGTGCTTAACATCAAAGCCATATTCGCCCACGTAGTACTGCACCATCCATAAGGCCAACGCCACATAACCGCCAAACACAATCGAATAAAACTGGCAGTATTTCCAAACGCGTGGGTCTTTTAACACCACCATTTGCTCACGCAACGACACCGACTTACCCACTAAATGATTAGGGTCGCTATAACTAAAAAACCAAAATAAAATCGCGGTAACTAATAAAACAATGGCATACACTTGAGGCACAAACGCCCAACCAAAGCTCACTAATAAAACAGGTGCAACAAACTTATTTAAAGCCGCGCCAGAATTACCCGCACCAAAAATCCCCATGGCAAAACCTTGTTGATTACGCTCAAACCAACGCGCTACATAGGGTGTTCCTACCGAAAAACTGCCGCCTGCCACACCAACAAATAATCCCAATACTAAAAAATGCCAGTATGCTGTAGCATAACTAATCATCCAAATAGGAATCACACAGCTCAACATCAATAAAAATAAAACAATGCGGCCACCGTAACGGTCTGTCCATGCCCCTAAAAAAATCCGTGATAACGCACCCGTTAGTACAGGTGTCGAGGTTAATAAGCCAAATTCAGTGGCGTTTAAATCAAGCATTTTTTTGATAGGAATACCTATCACACCAAACATCATCCAAATCATAAAGCACACAGTAAATGCTAAAGTGCTTGCGATTAAGACGGAATATTTTTGAACATTTTTAGAAGCCATTAGCTGCTATCCTGTATTATTTTAAGGATATGTGTACCTCCTCCTCTGCGAGCCAGAGAGTACAAAGGAGGAAGTACCCACCACACACCCGTGGCGCAATGCAAAAAGTCCTTTTACACATATAAGGGTAAAGACTTACTAGAAATAAGGTTATCGGTCAGAAGCCGAGTTTGAGACATCTATAAGAGTAGGACTCACCTAGCCTTATGACTAGGTGGGCAACAACAGGAGATATGTTTAAATAACATGATGGCCAATATCATCGACACCGTAAAAACACGTCTTACCGCCAAAATTACCACTATGTTATTAGTGGCATTAGTGTTTGCCTTAATGGCGATTGGCTATACTTTATGGTTGTCATGGCAACTCGAAGGAGCTGCTGCTGCGATTAACGACAGTGGTAGCTTGCGTATGCGCGCATGGAAAATTGCCGCCATTGTTAATAAAACGCCAGCTGGACAAACTCTCAACTCAAACGACATTCAAGACATCACCCAAATACGTCGCGCCTTTGAAAAAACCCTTGCCGAATTACACAGCGGTGACCCACAACGCCCACTATTTTTGCCACGCCAAACGGCAATTCAAGCGCACTTAATAGAGCTAGACCAAGATTGGCAGCAACACTTTTCGCCTAAGTTAGACTTGTTATTAGCAGGCAAAATATTTGAGCAAGGCACATCACAAGACTGGCAACAACAAACTACGACCTTAGTTAATAAAATTCATATCACCGTCAATTTGGTCGAAAAAGAATACGCACGCCAAACATTTTGGCTACGCTCCTCACAAATGATGTTAATTTTGTTGGCCTTAACAGGCACCTTAGTAATAATAATTTTATTACATTTGATGATTGTACGACCCGTTACTAATTTGTATCAGGGCTTACAACAAATGACCGCAGGCGACTTTACAGTGCGTCTGCCTATTGAAGGACATGATGAATTTTCGCAATTATCGGTAGGCTTTAATGCCATGGCCGATGAACTACAACAACTGTATGCCGACTTAGCGCAACGAGTAGCCGAAAAAACCGACAGCCTAGAACAAAAAAACCGTTATTTATCGGTACTTTATGATATTAGCCAACACATTAATCGTCATCAGTCTTTAGAAGAATTATGCCGCAATTTTTTGCAACGCATTGTGCCAGAATTTGGTGCATCAGGTGGTACAGTACGCCTAATAGATAAAAGCTCAGACCGTGTCTATTTGGTGGTGGACGAAGGTATTCCACCCTCTTTATCACAACAAATGCAATGTCAAACCTTAGGAAGTTGCTTTTGCACAACGGCGGCTAAATTAGGTAAAACGGCCATCAATAATTTAGATACGCATTTTTCGCCGCATTTTTCGCACTGTTTGAGCGCAGGTTTTAAAGTGGTATTGGCTATTCCTATTCAAACCGCCGATAAAAATCAAGGCATCTTTAATTTACATTTTAATGATAATCGGGTGTTTAACCCTGAAGAGATTATCTTAATAGAAACGCTAGGGCAGCAATTAGGTGTAGCGATTGCTAACCAACGCCTGACTTCTCACGAAAAAGAATTAGCCATTATTGAAGAGCGTAATTTAGTGGCACAAGGCTTACATGACAGCATTGTACAAAGCCTGAGTTTTTTAAATCTACAATTACAGCTCTTACAAAATGCGGTTAAACAAGAAAACTTAGCCCAAATTGCGGCCGCTATTCCTTTATTAAAAACAGGCGTACAACAAGGTTATGAAGACCTACGCGAATTAATGGGCAACTTTAGAACCCGTTATGATGACAGCCAATTAGAAGCCGCCATTGGCGCGGTGATTCGGCGTTTTACCGAACAAAGCCATATTCCTATTACGCTAACGGTAGATAACTCAGGGCAGCCTTTAGCTAATGCCGAACGCCTACAAATATTATTTATTTTGCAAGAAGCTCTATCTAACATTCGCAAACACGCGCAATGTAGTCAAGTTAAAGTGCGCGCCCTTAATCGAGCTGACTTTGATTTAAGCATTGAAGATAATGGTGTTGGCTTTGCACCCAATGAAGTATGCTCCACGGCACAAAAACACATTGGCTTAAGCATTATGCAAGAGCGTGCCAGCCGCATTAATGCACAATTTGAGCTTAATTCTGTACTAAATCAAGGTACAATCATTAAATTACATCTTGCCCAAGAACAACGCCAAAAAGCCTAAAATTAGGACTTAACTATGATTCGTGTACTTTTAGTAGATGACCACACCTTATTTAGAAGTGGTATTAGTGCTTTATTAGCCAGTCAAGATGATATTGAGGTGGTGGGTGAAGCAGGCGAAGGCTCAGAAGCCTTAAAGTTAGTACAAACTTTACAGCCCGACATTATGCTGCTTGACCTAAATATGCCAGGTTTGTCGGGTTTAGAAGTCTTAAAACTCACTTTAGAAGATAATCCTCAACAAGCTGTGATTATGCTTACCTTATCTGAAGAGTCAGATGATTTATTACGCGCACTGCAATTTGGGGCAAAAGGTTATTTGCTCAAAAATAGCGATGTGGATTATTTGGTTAATGCTTTACGGTTGGTGGTACAAGGCGGCACAGCGATTCACCCCGATATGACCAGTTGTTTAGTAGCAGGTTTACGACAACTCAAAAAAGAAGAAGTTGAAGAAAAAGAACACCTTACACCGCGAGAAAAAGAAGTCTTACAGTTAGTGGCAACAGGCCAAAGTAACAAAGAAATCGCGCGCTCTTTAGATATTGGCGAAAGTACCGTTAAGTTTCATATTCAAAGTATTTTACGTAAACTCAATTTAAGTAGCCGTGTACAAGCGGCTGTTTACGCTAGTCAACATAAAACATTTTAGGACTTAGGCAGTGATTAATGCAAAAAAGGCTTGGTTTCCCAAGCCTTTTTAGTGTGTTTTAACAGAGTTAGAATTACTCTAAAAAGTCCATATTAAGCACTGTTTTGCCGCGTGGTTGATTCACCAACATCGACTGGCCATTTATATCGGCACGAATCTCTGGGCTATACGCTAAAGACACACTATTAACTTGTGCTGCGCTTTGGTCATCTGAGGACACATCTTCAAAGGCAACCGCTAACACATTTTGTGTGCCTGTAGGATTTAAGCCTGTGGTGCTAATAGGCAAATAATCTGGGTTAGTATTCATCCACATATCACGTAGCGCACGTCCCCAAAATCCGTTGTCTAACCAACCATCACCACTTAACCAGCGACCAATCAATTGACCATTTAACCAAATAGTGGCTTTAACGCGTTGCCCATCAAAACGTAACGATAACGGTGCGCTTAAGGTATTGCTGTTTGGTAATTGTGCGGCATCAAATTTAGCTCTGTACCAACGCACTTCACCTTTAGCCAAACTCATCGGCAAGGTGGTCGATTGCCATGCACTATCGCTGTAACTATTGTTCATTAAGCCAATGCGCTCACCGTTTAAGTCGGCACGCAATGACCAATTAGTTAAGTTAGTGCCACCTAAACGCGCTGTACCCCACAAGCCTTTTAAGCTATCAAAACCTAAAGCTGGCATTTTCATATTGGTTGCAGCTAAAGTACCACGTGGCCACATAAAGCTACCATGACCCCAAACTTCGGTACGGAAGGCAATGACGTTTTTACCTTGTTTGAGGTATGGACGTAACGAAGGGAACTTGTATTTACTATTCCAAGAGTCCGAATCTAACTCAGTACCCAAAGGCAACTTAGTGCTTAAATAAGTACCATTCACATAAATACCCACAATATCACTGGCGTGCTCGATGTATAACGAACAATCTTCCCACCAGTAAGGTGCGTGGTCAAAATTGAGTTCGGTGCGATACCATGAGTGACCACCATACACGCCTTTTAACTCTTGTGGCTGTGGCTCACCTGTCCACTTTATCCATGAACTGTCGTTGTAGTCTGTTTGTGCCTCACCCATATCGCTCGCGACTTTGCCTGCCATTAAGCTCGGCAAACTTGGCAAAGCTGGTACGCTTTGTGGTTTTACAAAGGTAGCACTTTGAGTTTGGCTGTTCCATGCGCTGCTCGTAGCCAAGTTACGCAATTGCATACGACGTGGCGACATCACATATAACGGACGATTTTGGGTATCGTACTCGGCGGCTAACTGTAAGTTGTATAACGAAGAATTGCCTGTTTCTTTGAGCATTTCTAAACCTGCAACCACGACATCTTCGCCGTTAATTTTGCTAAACCAAAAACGCCCTGCCTCTTCGGTTGTTGTTACCACAACACGTACTGTTTTGCCTGCTTCACTGCGTACCACTAATTCTAAATTAGGTGTATAGCTATAAGTGACCGCTAAGCGACTGGCATTTTGCTCGGCAATGTTAACGCCATTATCACGAGTAATAATGGTGGCATTACCCAAACCTTCTAACACCAACTCACCTTGCGTATTGGCCACGCCATGCACAATCACTAAAGAGTCATCATTGTAATTACGCGAGGTTAATAACTCACTGCTTGTCCACGCGATTTTGCCTGCGCCATTTGTTAGTGGTAAATCTTGTACCAAAATCATGGCGTAATCTTTAGAAGCAACCCCTGCTTCTGGGTTGGTTGGTACGGTCATGGGTGCGTATTTAGGCAAGGCTTCGCCATTTAGCGTCACGCCATTTAAGGGAATATTTTGAGCAAAACCCGATTGATTCACCAAACCCACAAAACGTGTGCCTTGCGTACCTTGTAACCAATAGTTTACTTTAACGTTGTTGGGTTCACGCGCGCCAATTTCGGGGTTGCTTACGCTTAAACCTGTTTTTTGTGCTGTGCCTGCACTGGCAAAAAATGGCTCAACCGCATCAAAAAATAAGTTATCACGTCTAAAGGCGTGGAATGATGGACGCAACAAACCCGAAGGAGAAATCGGCCCGTAATAATCAATCACACCCGAAAAATAACCAACTTGGGGCGACACAAAACCATTCATGATGTTATTGATAGAGCTAAAATCAAAGGCGTTATCAACACTACGAGTATTTAAAACAATCGCATTACGATAGCCAGGGGTCATCATTCCAACGGCATTAAAGGCAAACGCCGCATCTAAACCACCTAATAGCATACGCTTAATTTTTACGGGGTCACGGTCGGTTTCGGTCGTTCCGCTTGGCATGTTGGCATAAACACCACCATGATTGCTGCTGTGCATATCGGTTAACAAATCAACGGCGGTTTTTTCGGGGTAATCACCACCTAAGCCATTGTAAATATTAGGGACAGGCACAACACCTGCTACATCACCTGTTGCCGACGCTTTGCCATCACCAGGACAGGTAGTAATTGGAACAGTAATACCGTCATTACGCACAATATCGCGCAAGGCTGTAAAATAAGCACTTGGGTTAAAGCTTTGCCATAAACCGCGCTCTGGGCCACCTTGATAACCAAAGAGCTTATCGGCTTCATGGAAGGGTTGAAACCAGTTATATTCATTCTCGATAGAGTAAAGCACAATCGGGCCACCACGATCGGCAAATAAATCCCTAATTTCAGCATGAACACGACGTAAGTATTTACCCACATAGTTTAAATAATCAGGGTCATGAGTACGCAAATTTGGTTTGCCATCGGCAGCAATATCTTTTTTGGTGGACTTGGCCATTAACCATGCAGGCACACCGCCACCGTCCATTTCGTTGGTAATATAAGGGCCAGGACGCAAATAAACATACAAGCCTAACTCTTTGCATAGGCTAATAAATTGACGCAAATTAGGGGTATTAAAGTTAAATTCACCTTCACGTGGCTCAACCGCATTCCATGCCACATACAAATCAACGGTGTTAAAACCTGCCGCTTTAAATTTTTCCAAACGATCGCGCCATTCGCTACTCGGAATTCTAAACCATTGCACAGTACCGCCACGCAATAAACGGTATTGGCCATCAATCATAAAACCTTTGGCATCCATACTCACGTTATAAGGCTGTCCATTGGCCAAGGTTGCATGGGCAGAACCTACGCCCATCATCGCTAACGCAATTGCTGCACTTAAACACGTTTTTTTCATTTTGTATGTACCTGTAGATTGTAGTCTTGGCTTGCTTATCTTGTAGGACAATCTTACGGTACAACATTATTGAATGATTGATAAATTCTGTCAAAAAATAGCTAAATGGTGTCTAAAACACAAAAATTGGCGCAGAATATCAAGCATTATTAATAACAAATGTGCATACAACTGTATATTTATCAATAGGCTTCGACCCTTCGACAGGCTCAGGGCTGGCCAAGCTTAGCCAATGAAAAACGCTCCCTGAGTGGAGTCGAAGGGTTCGTTTTAGCAAGGCATCAACAACGTTATAGATATTTTAATAGACACGCTTTTAAGGTCTGAAAAGCCAAAGGTTTGCTTAAAAAGTCATTCATACCTGCTTTTAAACAACGCTGTTGTTGTTCTTCTTGTATATGAGCTGTTAATGCAACCACACATACCGCACGTAAATTATTGACTGTTTCAAAATCACGTATTTGTTGCGTAGTCACATAACCATCTTGCTCTGGCATTTCGCAATCCATTAACACAAGGTCATACGCTAAGGGATTATCTTGATACAAACTAAAGGCTTCTTTGCCATTACTGGCTACATCAACCTGCAAAGCCATTTTTTCTAACATAGCCACTAAAACCATTTGATTAACCATATAATCATCGGCTAATAAAATACGTTTACCTGTTAATGCAGAATGAGATTGTGAGGAGGCTTCGTTACTTACTGGATTATTGAGGTCTAAATTGCTTGGCAAAATGCGCAAAATGGCATCACGAACGGGCGTTACCGAGTGAGGCTTGGTCATTGCTAAGGCAATATTAGCTTTTTCTAGTTGTTGTTTAGAGGGGTAACGGTGCAGCGATGTTAATAAAATACTCTTCACTTTAGATAACAATGGCTCGTCAGCTATTTGCTGTGCAATGTTTAGCGCGTCGATATGAGCAAGCTCACCATCTAAAATAACCACATGATAATCACGATAGGCTTGCTGTGCTTTACGCATCAATAATAAAGCATACTCTCCATCATGAATCACATCGATGTGCATACCCCACAATTGCGCTTGCTGCACCATGCGCCGCCCAAATTCATACGAGTTATCAACCAATAAAACACGTAAACCTTTAAGCAGTAAATGGCTTTGTTGTCGTTGCTGTTCAAAAGAAGAATTAGCAGGAATATAGGGCAAGACTACGGTAAATGTCGTTCCTCGACCTAACTCACTTTCTAGTGCAATTTGACCATTCATGAGTAATGCTAGTTGCTTACTAATACTTAAACCTAAACCCGTTCCACCAAATTGACGCGTGGTGGCACTATGCGCTTGAGCAAACACATCAAATAAACGTTGCTGTTGTACAGGACTAATACCAATGCCTGTATCACTCACTTCAATGTATAACCATTTATTATCTTCTGCCTCTTTACTATATACCCGCACCATCACTTGACCTTGATGGGAAAACTTGAAGGCATTACTTAATAAATTAAGCAAAATCTGCTTAAGACGTGTTGGGTCTGTGGTGAGTGTATGCGGAGTATTGGGGTCAACGGACAATAAAAACTCTAAGCCTTTTTGCTCGGCAACGAGGGCAAAAATACTGGCTGATTCGGATAAAATTTCTTCGATATCCACATCAAGCTGCTCAATATCCATTTTGCCTGCTTCAATTTTAGAGTAGTCCAAAATATCGTTAATAATGCTTATTAGTGCTTTTCCTGACGCATAAATAACTTGTACATATTGCTGTTGTTGTAAGTTAAGTTCGGTTTCTTTAAGTAACTCGGCCATACCCAACACGCCATTCATAGGGGTGCGGATTTCGTGGCTCATATTAGCCAAAAATAAACTTTTGGCCACGTTAGCTTTTTCGGCCTCACTACGCGCTAATTCTAATTGTTGGTTACGTCTTATTAAGACTTTAGTTTGTTGATGAATTTCTTGCTCTAAAGACTGGCTACGACCCGTACTTACTAAGGTATAACTGACCGCAACACTCGTTCCTATTAAACCCAACACCAAAACGAGCCATGTTAACCACGACTGGTATTGTGTTAATTGCTTATCAATCGGCCATACCTCAATTTGCCATTCTCGTTGGGAAATACGCAAAGTAGAAGTATAATATAAACCTAATTGGGTTGTTTTTTTTAAGATATTTGCACTAGGCTCTTGGCCATATAAAACCTGATTTGTGAGCTTATCTTTTACCCAAACCTGATAACCATTACCGATAATCTCTTTATGCATTATTGCTAGTAAAATATCAGGTCTAAGCACTAAACCAACAAATCCTGTTACCGTATCCCAGTCTTTTCGTAATACATTTGGATTGTAAATCGGGGTGTATAAGATAGTACCTGAGGAGTGATTTGTGACTTGAGCCAGCTTAATAGGCGCAGATAATAATGACAAACCAGAGCCAGCCGCCTGTTCTAATAGGCTTTGATTATCCTCATTAGTTTGTATATCAAAACCTAAAACCTGCTTGTTTTGTGGCCAAGGCTCTAAATACGATAAAGGAAAATACACCTCGCGTAAGCGCGAATTGACTAATAAAATATCGCGCTGCGTTCCTCCTTTTTCTAAAATTTCTACGGCTCTTCCCTGAGTTAACGATTGTTGTTGTTGCCATGATTGACGCTCATCAGCTAAAACTTTAGGAGCCCACTCTGCCATTTGCACTTCGGGATGACGTTTAAGCCATGGTGAGACAAACGTAGTAAACTCATCGGCTGCGACTTTCTCACTGCCCTCAAAAAAACCACGCACAAACAACGCAAAATTTTCATAATCATATAGCTTTTGCTGTAATAACCCCATGATTTGTTGGTGATTAGCATCCGATTTGGCCAAACGATCTTTGCTTTCTAAATTAACAGCCAATAAAAAAACGCTTGCTGATACTAAAAATGCAATCGTAGAAACAATGGTGACAGTTAATACCCGCGCATGGCGATACAAATGCTTTGGCAATCCTATGACTAATAATACAGGCGCAAAAACAAACACGCCCAAACTATCGCCAACCCACCACACAAACCAACTCTGAAACACAAGCTCCGACTTAATCGCCCCCACATTATGTAAAACACCCACACTCCATGTTGCATTAATCAGTGTTGCCAAAACTCCGCCTAATAACAGCAGTTTAAACACAACAGACGACTTATCTAAAACATTAGGAAACCCCACATAACGTTTAACTAACCAAGCCCCTGCTGCTGCTTGGGTGGCCGCACCAATACCAACTGCTAAGGGAATCCACCAATTAACCGCAAAGATACTAATTTCGAGTGATTTAGATATTTCAAATAGATTCACAACAAATGAACCTAGCACTACGCCTACTAATAAACGCCAACCAAATAATAAAACCCACGCTAAAGCAATGCCCGATGCTGGCCAAACCAATGTTGCAAAATTGGGAGCAGCAGCTAAGGCCAAGCCTATATGGCCTGTTAAAAAATAGGTAATAAATAATAAAAAATTACCAAAGATGGGATGTTGTGCTAACTTGCCAAAAAGAGTAGCTGTTTGTTTATTATCCATATTTGTTGCCCGTCCTTAAACAAAAGCAAGCCGCGTCACTTGCTTTTGTCTTACGTTACCACAACACGTACACAAATAAAAATAGGGACAGTTTTAATCTCCAACCACTAACACTACTTTACCCGTCGCTTTACGTGCTAATAAATCATTTAACGCTTGTGCGGCTTGCTCTAGTGGATATTCGGCAGAAATATGCGGTTTGATTTTTCCCTGCATTAACCAGCCAAATAGCTGCATCATATTGGCTTGATTGTCTTTTTTCTGCCGTGTGGCAAACTCACCCCAAAATACGCCAACCACCGCACAGCCTTTTAGCAACGGCAAATTTAACGGAATTTTTGGAATATCCCCTGCGGCAAAACCAACCACTAAATAACGGCCATTCCATGCTATTGAGCGTAAGGCAGGTTCGGCATAATGGCCACCGACTGCATCATAAACCACATCAACCCCTTTGCCGTCGGTGAGGGTTTTGATTTGTTCGCGCCAATTATCATCAGTATAGTTAACAACGGCATCTGCGCCATACTGACTACACACAGCGAGTTTGGCTTCGGTCGATGCGGCAGCAATCACTTTTGCGCCCATCACTTTGGCTAATTGTACCGCAGCTAAACCCACGCCACCCGATGCACCTAATACCAGCACCGTTTCGCCTTCTTTGAGTTGTGCGCGGTCTTTTAACGCGTGATAGGACGTGCCAAACACATACGCAAAGGTAGCAGCCGTTTTAAAATCAAACACAGGAGGTACAGGAAAAACCCGCGAGGCATCGGTTAATACTTCTTCGGCAAAACCGCCCCAACCCGTCATCGCAATCACGGTGTCACCGACATTTAAATGGCTAACGCCCTCGCCTACTTCTTTAATAATACCTGCCACTTCGCCACCCGGTGAAAAGGGTAATTCGGGTTTAAATTGGTATTTATTTTGAATAATTAAGGTATCAGGAAAGTTCACACCACAGGCTTTTACTGTAATCACCACTTGTTTTGCACCTGCTGTGGGTGAGGCAATATCTTCAAGCACCAAGGTATTGGGCAAGCCATGTTGTTTGCATAAAACAGCTTTCATAGTTTGTTCTCGTTAATTTGCTGCTTCGTTAATAATGGTTTTAAGCGTGCTTTCGACTTCACTGGCTGCCGTTGCTAATTCAACCGAATCCGACAACATGGCTAACATCGCTTTGGGGCTAATCATGCCAATATAGGTTTGTTGATTTTCGCTATACACCGAAATACGACACGGCAACGCTAAGTTCATACTCATATCAATATCTAGCACATCTTTGGCTTTTTGCGGATTACAAACATCAAAAACCAAACAGTCATTGGCTAACTCAATGCCTTTGCCATGTAGGGTTTGACGAAGATTTAAAGTATGTAACACGCCAAATTTATGCTTTTTAACAGCATTTTCTAGGTCAATGGCTGCTTGTGTAACGCTTTTTGTACTGGTGACGATGTATTTCATAAAAATATCCTTAACGCTTATAAAGAGAGTGTTTGTAAAAAACAACGAATCGCCTTAGTAACCGCTTCTGGCGTTTCGATGGTTGACGTATGGCCTGACTGTGGAATGACCACTAATTGGCTATGTTTAATCGCTGCGTGCATACGACGTGATTTAGCAGGAATAGTGGCTTTGTCTTCATCACCCACCACAATCAAAGTCGGGGTGGTAATAGATGGTAAATACTCATAAACACCTTGCCTTGAAAATACGCCATCAATCGCTTTGCCTATGTTGATTTTGTCATTTTTTAATAAACGCCGCCGCATCTCAGCACGTTGGCTTTTGCGTGCAGGGTCGGTCAAAAATGTTTTGCCGAACATAATTTTCATGGCTTGTGGCGCAACAATCCACATACCAAACATACGCGCAATTTTGGGCAATATTTTATATTTTAATAGGTTTTCTTTAGGTTCAGGGTCGGCAGAGGTTTCGAGTAAACTTAAAGACAATAACCATTCGGGGTGATGAATCGCCAAACGCATCCCCACAAAACCACCCATCGACAAACCCACAAAATGGATAGGCTTACCTACTAACTGCTTAATCAAGGCAAGGGCATCTTGCGCGAGGGTATCCATATCGTAGCCCATTGCCGTGGCCTCGGATTGGCCTTGCCCGCGAAAATCAAAAGTAATGCAACGATAACGGTCTTTGAGCGCGGCGACTTGCGCCTCAAACATTTGCCCGCTCCATAATAAACCATGAGCAAACACAATAGTTTGTTCACCGCTGCCGTGTTCTTCGTAATAAATAGCCGCACCGTTGAGCATAATACGTGGCATAACTAGAGCCCTGCTAAAGTGGGATTACGCTGTAAAAGAATATCTTCCATTCGCGTTTGAATTAAGGATTTGATCTTAGGATGAGTGAGAATATAAAACTGTTCGGTAGCAATCGCATTAAAAACATCATCAGCAACTTTATCAACACTAATCCCTTTGGCCACTGCTTTGTGCATCATGCCTGCGGTAAATTGATTAACCGCATCGACTTTGCTGAAATCAATATGGTCACCGACCGTACGATTACGTTCGGCATCGGCAATGCCTGTTTTCACCCATGCAGGACACAAAACCGACACTTTTAACTTGGCTTGGCGTAACTGCAAATCAAAATATAAGCCTTCGGAAACCGTGACCACCGCATGTTTACTGGCATTATAAGCAGCGGTACTCGGTTGTGATAATAAACCCGCCACTGATGCGGTATTGACGATATGGCCTTCGTCGCCGTTGGCTAACATACGCGGAATAAACGCGCGTAAACCGTTTGTGACACCGTAAAAATTAACGCCCATCACCCATTGCCAGTCTTCGAGCGTCGTTTCCCAAACAGGCCGCGAAATGGCAACACCAGCATTATTCACCAGCAAATGCACATTGCCAAAACGCGCAAACGCGGCATCGGCAAAGGCATCCATTTGCGTTGAATCAGCCACATCAACACGTTGGCCGATAACTTCAACCCCTTGCGCTTCAAATTCGGCGACGGTGGCTTGTAATTTTTCGGCGTTAATATCGGCTAAGACTAATTTCATGCCTTCGGCAGCCGCACGTATGGCTATCGCTTTACCGATACCTTCGGCTGCACCTGTAATAACTGCGACTTTGTTTTTTAGGTTTTGCATAGTGACTTTTTTCATAAACTCAAAATAGGGCTTCGGCTCCGCTCAGCCACCGTGACTCCACTCAGCCAACGTCTAAATGCTCCCTGAGCGGAGTCGAAGGGTCTTTTTAACAAACATTACCCAATCAAATAACCACCATCCACATTCAAACACACACCCGTCGTATAACTCGCCGCAGGTGACACTAAATACAACACCGCCCCCGCCATTTCTTCGGGTTGAGCAATACGACGCATCGGCACATGATTTAATACTTGTTCCATGACTTGCACATTTTTGGTTAAGGCCGAAGCAAATTTAGTATCGGTAAAACCCGGTAGTAACGCGTTTACACGTACATTCATCGGAGCACATTCTTTGGCAAAGGCTTGGGTCATCGACATCACGGAGGCTTTAGTAATGGAGTAAATCCCTTGAAATAACCCTGGAATCACACCGTTAACCGAGGCGACATTCACAATCGCACCGCCACCACTTTTGGCCATTAGCTTTGCGCCCAACGACGACATAAAGAAGTAACCGCGAATATTGACATCTACTGTCTTTTGGAATGCACCAATATCAGTATCAACAATAGAACCAAAATGCGGATTGGTGGCGGCATTGTTGACCAGAATATCTAAACGGCCATGTTTCGCTTCAATCGCGGCAAAAATGCCTTCAATTTGTGCCATTTCACCAATATGACACGGCATGGCTTCGGCTGAACCGCCTTCGGCCAAAATGCCATCGACTACTAACTGACAACCTTCTATTTTGCGGCTAGAGACAATAACGTGTGCGCCATGTTCTGCCAATAGTTGGGCAATCGCTTCGCCAATGCCTCGGCTTGCGCCTGTCACTAGGGCGATTTTTCCTGTTAAATCAAAGGTTCTTGGTTTTTTCATGTTGTTGTACTCGGTGTAATTTAATATCAACGATAGAAAATAAATCGTTTTAAAATCTATTTGCCGTTGCCTGCCGCAGGCCTCACTTTTGTTTCGACAAAAGTAAGCAAAACCATTTTGTGGTGCAAAACTCGGCATCCTGCCTCAAACAGTTGCACCACATCATCCCTGAAAAATACGCAAACACTAACGATAAGTAATCAGTTCAGAACGCCGATACTGCTCTAAATGCGCCTGACTATTGATGTAACTGGTACTGATACGCTCACCACTGTACAAAATTTTAGTCACGCCACTATTTACCAATGTCCAATTCAGATCAAAAATTTTGTCATTTCCAATCCCTAAAATGGACTGCAAAATCGCGCTAATCGTACCGCCCGAGGTAAACACCCAAATATCACGCGCTGTGCCAGCTTCACGCATCACTTGTGCTAAGGCCTCGCGGCTACGTTGACAGAATTGCGGCCATGTTTCCGTATATTCATCGTCATATTGGCCACTTAGCCAACGCTGGACGGCTTCACTAAAAAATTGTTGAAAGGCTTTACGCGGATTAGGGCTGGCGGCTAATAATTGCGCCATTGCGGATTTATCGGTTAAATCGGGGCGATAACGAGCGAGAATTTCTTCATGGTCAAATTCATTAAAACCACTTAACGACTGCCATACTGTCGCGGATAAATCATCGGCAACGGCAAGACAATGTTGTGCCGTTTGCAAATGGCGTTTGGCTTCGCCCATATACACTTTATTGATGGGTAGATGACAGTGTTTTATCCACTGTCCTAGTAATGCTGCTTGTTCTTCGCCGCGTGACGATAATTGGTCATAATCGGCTGCGCCAAAACTCGCTTGACCATGACGAACAAGATAAATTGAAGCCATATTAAAGATACTCATGCACAAATTCAAAACCACAGCCTAACTGTCAAGTTCTTAATGAAAGCTCCTCCACCTGATAAGGGGGAGGCTGGGAGGGGGTTATGTGCCATAACGCAAAGCCCCACCCTAACCCTACCCCTTATCAGGGGAGGGAACCAAAATCACAAACTGGACTTAGCCATCAAACTCAAACAACGCTGTTCTAAATAATTGGCCATGTTACCAAAGACCGCAAATTGGGGATTTTTGCTTTGGCCATGATAAAAGCGGTAATAAATCTGTTGAATAATCACTGCTAATCTAAATAAGCCATAAATGGTATAAAAATCAAAGTTATCGACTTTATAACCTGTTTTTTCACCATAATACGCAATCACTTCTTGGCGCGTTAACATGCCTGCTAAATGTGTTGGTTGGCGGCGCATCATCTGAAAGGTGGCATCATCATCCGCTTGCACCCAATAGGCTAAGGTATTGCCTAAATCCATTAATGGGTCGCCCAGCGTTGCCATTTCCCAATCTAAGACTCCAATCACCTCTAAGGGATTGTTGGCATTCAGCACGACATTATCAAACCTAAAATCATTATGAATAAAACACGTTGCAACATCGTGAGCAGGCATTTTGGCGTGTAGCCATGTCATCACCGCTTCAAAACTACTGACATCGGGCGTATGCGATTTACGAAAACGGTCACTCCAACCTTCGATTTGCCGTTTAACGTAACCTTCACCTTTACCCATATTAGCTAAACCTGCGGCCTGATAATCGACTTGATGTAACTCAATCATTTTATCAATCACATTCAAGCACAATTGACGGGTATCTTCTGGCGAAAGTTGTAGGCCTTTGGGTAAGTTTTGACGGGGAATAATACCGTTAATGCGTTCCATGACATAAAAATCGGCATCCATTACCTCAGGATCATGGCACGTCGCTAACACCGTTGGCACATAATGATAAACAGGTTTTAGTGCGGTCATGATATTGGCTTCGCGCAACATATCATGGGCAGATTTGGCTTTATGACCAAACGGTGGCCGCCGCAAAATGACATCACGCTCTGGATAACGCAGCAAATAGGTCAGATTCGACGCGCCACCTGCAAATTGCTCAAGGCTTGGCTCACCGTCTAAATGGGGAATATGCGTTTTCAAAAAAGCATCAATGCGGGCAAGGTCTAATTCTTCGCCATTGCGGACTGAACCTGCTTTATCGAGTAGATTATCCATTATTTTTCTCTGTTATTTTTCTCCCTCTCCTCGAAGGAGAGGGTTGGGGTGAGGTACTTTTGCTTGAAAACTCCCTCACCCTAACCCTCTCCCAAAGGGAGAGGGAACAAATTCAATACTAGCTATTTATTAACCTGTTAACTTCGCCAACTGCTTTTTATATTCCAACTTTGCAATCAACCCACGATGCACTTCATCGGGCCCATCGGCCAAACGTAACACCCGAGCATAGGCAAATAAAGCCGTTAATGGGAAATCATCCGACAAGCCTGCCGCACCATGAATTTGTATCGCCGCATCAATCACCTGTTGAGCAACATTCGGGGCAATCACTTTAATTTGCGAAATTTCGCTCATTGCTCCTTTCACACCAACAGTATCCATCATCCACGCCGCTTTCAAAGTCAGCAAACGCGCTTGCTCAATCGCCATCCGACAATTAGCGACAATATCAGCATTGCCACCTAGTTTAGCTAAGGGTTTACCAAATGCCACCCGCGTCATGGCGCGTTGGCACAATAACTCTAACGCCCGTTCAGACGCACCAATAGCACGCATACAATGATGAATCCTGCCCGGCCCTAAACGGCCTTGGGCGATTTCAAAACCACGCCCTGCCCCTGCAATAATGCTACTCACAGGCAAACGGACGTTGGTAAACGTCACTTCACCATGACCAAACGGTTCATCATAAACGCCAAACACAGGCAACATCCGTTCGATTTTTACCCCTACGGCATCCATCGGTACTAAGACCATTGAATGTTGACGATGTTTTTCTGCCGTTGGGTCGGTTAAACCCATAAAAATAACCACTTTACAGTGCGGATGGCCAATGCCTGAACTCCACCATTTACGGCCATTCAGCACCACTTCATCACCGTCAACAATGGCGGTGGCTTGCATATTCGTGGCATCGCTGGAGGCAACTTCGGGTTCGGTCATACAAAACGCGGAGCGAACTTCCCCTGCTAATAATGGCTCTAACCATTGTTTTTGCTGTTCGGGTGAACCGTATTTAATCAGCACTTCCATATTGCCCGTATCTGGCGCATTGCAATTAAAGACTTCGGGAGCAATAAAAGAGCGACCCGTAATCTCCGCCAATGGCGCATAGTCAGCATTGTTTAAACCGTGGTCGGCATGAGGCGAAAACAAATTCCATAAACCTGCCGCTTTAGCTTTCGCTTTTAGCGATTCCATAATTTCAGGTTGTTGCCATTTGGTATGGTCAGGACTATGGCTAAAGGTTTGATAATAGGCTTTTTCGGCAGGATAAACCTCTTGCGCCATAAAGTTTTGTAAACGAGCGATATATTCTTGTGCTTTGGCAGAGTAAGAAAATTCCATTACAGTCTCTCAACATCAAATTTTCTCTCCTTTGGGGGAGAGTTAGGGTGGAGTGCTTATTAACTTGCATTGAGCTTAGACTGCCTACTATCATCTAGCAAATGAATAGTTTGCATCATGGATTATTAATATGGCGCATATTAGCCGCATCGACTTAAATTTATTTGTAGTGTTAGAGGCTATTTATAGCGAAGGCAACATTACCCGTGCTGGCCAAAAACTCAACTTAACACAGCCTGCGGTGAGTCATGCTTTAGCACGTTTACGCGAAGCGTTAAATGACCCGTTGTTTATTAGGCAAGGTACACAAATGTTACCTACTCCGTTTACACGCCATCTTATTAGCCCTGTACAAAACGCCTTGCAAACGCTTGAGCAAAGCATCAGTGAAGAACCTCGTTTTGAGCCGCGTACTAGCCATCGCTGTTTTTATATTGGGCTACGTGATGTGTTAGAAGCCACTGTATTACCGCCACTGTTACAGTATTTACAACACCATGCGCCGTTAATAGAAATTTCTAGTGTACGGGTTGACCGCCACGATTTAGAAAGTGAGCTCACCACAGGAACGCTTGATTTAGCCTTAGATGTGCCTTATGCCGTAAGTGAGCGCATCAAGCATACGCCCTTAACTCATGACCAATTAGTGGTGGTTGCGCGACAACAACACACGGCATTAACACAAGGTTTGAGCGTAGAAAGCTACCTGTCTTCTCAACATATTTTGGTGTCATCACGGCGTAAAGGTTGGGCATTAGAAGATGTGGAGTTAAATCGTTTGGGTTTAAAAAGGCAAATTACCTTACGTTGCCAACATTATTTTGCTGCATGTAGAGTAGTGAGCGAGACCGATTTATTATTAACCATGCCCGAACATTACGCGCGTTTGGCCAATCATCAATTTGGCAATCAAATATGGCCGTTTCCTTTAAATAGCCCTAAATTAGATATGCACTTATATTGGCATCATAGTGCTGAAAAAGACCCTGCACACCAATGGCTCCGAACCCTGATTAGCCAGTTAATTCAACAAACCGAACTTAGACTTTAAGTTTTTGCCATAACGAGTCCATTGGGTCAAAATCAGCCTCATCTGTTGCTGTATCGCTGTTTTGACCACCACTGTATTCAAACTGATTTAAACTTTGTGTGGCTAACACTAATTTAGTCAAGATAATATCCACTTCTTCGCCAAATTGGCGCACGCGCACCGTTGCTCCCACCGATAAACCTGCATTAAGGGTCATTAAGGTTGCAGGTTGCTCCCACGATGGCATTTCTGGAATTAAAAAAGCGCGCATATAATCACTAGTAGGCTTATTATTTTTAAGCAAACACACGCCACAAGGCTTTGGCTCAGCCGCTAACATTTCAACGCCTATTTCGACCGTTCTATCTGATTTTTGTTGTATCCAATGTAATACACCTACACCCCAACCTTCATCACGTTCAGCACTCAAGGCAATGGCCTCACCCACACGCAAACTGAGCGGTGGTGCTTCTGACCAACTTAGTTTTTGCCCTGCAGGTGAACGGTCTATGGCTTTTAAACGATACGGCATATAGGTCATTGCAGGAACAGTGGGTAAATTTTGCTCTTCATCCTCAATAGAATCCACATTGCCATAACACACCAACCATGCGTCAATCGCTTGTGTTGGAGCTTTTTCTTCCTCTAAGCCAAATAAAAACTTAGGCTGCTCAGTATCGTCTAGTTTTTCATCTTCCTTGACCACTTCATTAAAGGGCGTTTGATTACTAATATAATAATGAGCCGTCGACATTCCTACACTTAACAATACAGCCTTCTCTACAGACCGCCGCACAAACATACGGTCTTTGGCCTCTTGCCATACCGACAACAAATGCATTAACAAATGACGTGGTAAAACCAAAGTTGACTCGGTTAAACATTGTTGTAAATAAGCCGCTAAGGTGGCACTTTCGATATACCAACTGTCGTAAGCGGTTGCAATTTGATGATGGTAACGAGGTGGCGTATCGTCACGATTACACACCAAATGTGTACCTTGTGACTCGGTTTTAATCTCTAAAAAACTCGCCCATAATTGGCTGTGATGATACAAAGTCTCAATTTCGTTGGGTCTTAATTTATTGACTTGGCTACTAGCTAACAACACCATGGCTAAATAGGCTTGCTTGACAGTTTGTAAGGTACAACCATCACTTTTAACAACTTTATGCTCAAACACACCATTTAGTTGTGCTAAACGCGCTAAATTATGCACATCTAACCACAAACCTAAAGGGGCTTGTTCATACTGACGATAACAATCTAATAAAATCTGCTGCGATGTGGCAATAATACGTTGAATACAGCTTGCCGCTAAATGTTGACCTGCTTTGCGACCTAAATCTAAAAAACCCATTTTACCTTTAAGTTTTTCTAGGGTTTGCATAGCCGCAATTTTATAATTAATGATTAAATTTTGACGTAAAGTTTGCACTAAAGCCAAGGCGCGTCGTCCTTGTAAAGGCAGTAATAACGATAAATTGGTATAACTTTTTTCTAAAGAAACAATGAGTGTAAGCACTGATGGCTGTAATATTTCGAGCAATTCAAAACGTAAACTGGCTTCGATGTCTAGGGTGGTTAACTCAGTCAAGGTTTGATATAGCTGCTTGCCACATTCTAAAGGATGACTTATAGGAAGCTGCTGTACCCATAATTGCATTTGGGCAGAAGTATGCCGTACCAATGTTAAATTGGTGCGATTAGGCTTGGGTAAATTTGCTTCAAATTGATTAGTCATCATAAGTTAAATTCGATACGTCGAGAAAAACATGATTATTTTTAGAAGATTGCTCTATCTTAAAAATAAATAAGAATTGAATCCTATTTTTTCTATTTATACATGATAACAAGAAGTAGGTCTATTGCGCCTCATACAGACTTTTTAGAACTTACGCCTTTTGTATCTATAGCACGTAAGTCCTAGGGTGAACACATGGATTCACCCCTATTTTTTACAATCAACTAACGCTGCAAATATTTGCTTTAAGCCAAACCAACATACACATGTTGTACATCATCATCGGCATCCATTGCATCTAAAAAGGCTTCTACTTCGTCACGCTCGGCATCACTTAAACTAACAGGATTTTTGGCTCTGTAGCCTAACTTTACCGACTGTACCGCAAAGCCATGCTCAGGTAAGGCATGACTCACAATATCGACATCGGTCATTGCGGTATAAAACAACGCCACACCCTCTTCATCAAGCGGCTCAAAGTCTTCTGCCCCTGCTTCAATAGCGGCTAACTCAACATCGGCATTAGCATTGGTGGGGGCTGCTTCAATCATGCCTAAGTGGTCAAAATCCCACGCCACTGAACCCGATGCACCCAATTGCCCTTTACGAAACAACACACGCATACTCGAAATAGTACGGTTTACATTATCGGTTAAGCATTCCACAATAATCGGTACACGATGTGGGGCAAAACCTTCATAAGTGACTTTTTCAAAATTTACGCCACCATCTAATAAACCCGCACCTTTTTTAATGGCACGCTCTAAAGTATCACGCGGCATAGAGGCTTTTTTAGCTTGCTCTACAGCCAAACGTAAACGCGGATTCATGGCAGGGTCTGCCCCATTACGCGCTGCCACCATGATTTCTTTAGATAATTTACCAAAAACACGACCTTTGGTATTAGCAGCAATTTCTTTATGTTTGGCTTTCCACTGTGCGCCCATAATAATTCTCTTTAATATAAACAAGTAGTTGCACAAATATAAACAACAGTGCAATGCTTAATATGATACTGGCACCAACAGCCGTATCCCAATAAAAACTCGATAATAACCCCATTGTAATGGCAATCATACTGGCTAAACCCGCCAATAGCACCATTTGCGTCGGCGTGTTAACCAAAGGCCGCGCCACTAAAGTCGGCATTACTAATAAGGCGGTAATTAATAAGCTACCCACGGCTTTCATCGCAACCGTTACTACCAACGCCAGTAATACCAACAACAACATGCGTAATTTAACCACAGGCAAACCTTCAACGGCGGCCAAGTCTTCATCTATTGCGGCTAATAATAAATCACGCCAAAAATAAATCACAATAGCCAATACCGCCATTAAGCCGCCTGCTAATACAGGTAAATCAGTCGCGCCAATACTGAGTAAATCACCAAATAAATAACTTAATAAATCAACTCTCACGCCATCCATGCCACCAATAACCACTAAGCCCGCACTTAACGTGGTGGTAGAAACGGCCATTAATAGCGCGTCTGATGGTAATTGTTGTTTACCTAACAAACAGGCTAATACCAAAGCCAACATTACACACACTGCCACTAAACCACCCCAAACAGGCACATGTAACCATAAACTCAACGCCACGCCCAATAAGGTAGCATGGGATAAACTATCACCAAAATAGGCGAGTTTGCGCCACACCAATAAACTGCCTAAAGGCGCGGCGGCGAGCGCAATCAAACATCCTGCTAACCATGCAGGCCATAATAATTCCCACATATTTATTTACCTATTTAAGTACCCTAATCCAAAGGGCGTAATACCCGTCAGTTAAGTCATTTTTGCTGGTTTCGACTCCGCTCAACCGACAAAGAATGTACCCTGAGCGAAGTCGAAGGACAGTTTTTAAGAGAAAATAATTCTTAACTGATCAGCATTACTCAAAGGGCGAGGGAGTTTTTCGTATATCAATCACAGCGGCTGGCTCATGAATACAACCATGGGCATCGTGTTGATGGTCGTGGTGATGACTATAAACCGCCAAACCTTGGCTGCCTTGCAAACCAAATAAACGCAAATATTCGGGATGATTACTCACTGCTTGAGGGTGACCATGACAACAAATATGCCCATTTAAACAAATGACTTTGTCGGTAGCGGCCATGACTAAATGCAAATCATGCGACACCATTAACACGCCACAATCGTATTTTTTAGGTAATGCCGCTAACAACTTATACAGCTCTTCTTGACCCGTTAAATCTACACCTTGCATCGGCTCATCTAAGACCAACAAATCAGGTTTTTGCAATAAGGCACGTGCTAACAATACACGCTGCCACTCGCCACCCGACAAGGTATGTACCGAGTTATCTAATAGTTTTTCTGCACCCACTTCGTTTAAGGTAATTAATAAATCTATGGGTCGTGGCTTAGTTTTACTTAATTGCAAAAAATGCCGTACCGTTAACGGCAGGCTTTTATCTAATTTTAAGGCTTGCGGCATATAACCTATACGCAGCTTGGGTGCAAGCACACGCAAACCCGAACTCGCTTTAAGTAAACCAACCACCACTTTAACTAAAGAAGATTTACCCGAGCCATTAGGTCCTATTAACGTCACAATTTCACCGCGTTGTAATTCTAAAGAAATATCACGCAAAATGACTTGTTGATTAAGTTGTAAATTAAGCTGTTTAAGCTCTACTAAAACACGGCTCATGGCAACACACGGTGAGCTTCACATTGTTTACACCAACCTGCCACTTCTAAAATAGACTGCTGAATACTAAAGCCTAAGTCTAAAGCTCGACGTTGGATTTCTTGTTGCAAAGTCTGGCTTTCGACCAATTCTTCGGCATTACCGCAATGCTGACAAATAAAAAAACACGCCAAATGTTGTTTAGAAGGATGAATACAGCCCAAAAAAGCATTTAAAGAAGCAATACGATGAATTAAGCCTTGCTCTAATAAAAATTCTAAGGCGCGATACACCGTAGGTGGTGCAGGTTTATGGCCTTCGTTAGTGAGTTTATCTAAAATAGCATACGCCCCTAAAGGCTGATGGCTCGCCCACACTAACTCCAAAACTCGCTTACGAATCGCGGTTAAACGCACGCCACGTTTGGCACATAACGCCTCCGCTGCGGCCAAGGCATCATGCACACAGTGCTCGTGTTGATGGGTATGAAAAGCCTGTTGTTTCATAATATATACGCAATTAAACTTGGTGAACTAAATAATTAATGCAATAATATAACATTACGCGCACCAAAAGTCCCTACATGAAACATTTGCTATTACTAATATTGAGCCTACTGAGTAGCATTAGCTCGGCTCAAATTGTCACCTCTATTAAACCTTTAACGCTGATTACCCAAGCCGTCACTCAAGGTATAGAGCAGCCTGTACAGTTATTGCCTACAGGAATGTCGGCGCATCATTATGCACTCAAACCCTCGCAACGCCTTATGCTACAAAAAGCCGATTTGGTGATTTGGGTTGGTATTTCTCATGAGGCTTTTTTGAGTGAATCGCTTAAAAAACTGCCTCATGTGATTCGTTTTGATGCTTTAGCTAATATTCAAAAACAGGCATGGCGTGACATAAATACAAGGCAACCTCAAGCTAATACCTTAGATGGACATTTGTGGTTAGACCCACAAAATGCAATTCAATTTGCTTATAAAATTGCGCAAGTGCGTGGCCAACAAAAGCCTCAATATGCCGCGCAATATCAAAAAAATGCCCAAATTTTTGCCCAAAAAGTAAATTTACAATCTCAACAATTTAAACAACAGTTTGCGCGTTTAAACCACCGTAATTATGTGGCTTACCATGATGCTTATCAGTATTTAGAAGACGCATTAGGTTTGAATTTTAAGGGGAGTATTAGTATTAGCCCCGAGCAAAAACCCAGTGCTAAACACTTGCTACAACTCAAACAACAAGTAAAAAAATATCAATGGCACTGTTTATTAACTGAGCCACAATTTGACAAAAGTCTGGCAGATAAAGTCTTTGGAACAACGGGACGTTATACGATGGTAGATGAGACGTTTAGCCAAGCAAGCAGTTATGAGCAAGGTTTTAAACAGATGGCTGATGCTATTTACAATTGCTTAAAATAGGTTTTTCTTGGCTTGGCTTCGACTCCGCTCAGCCAACACGAAACTGTTCCCTGAGCGAAGTCGAAGGGCAAACTAGCTAATCACCGTACAATTACGCCCTTGCGCTTTGGCTTGATACAAGGCTGCATCAGCACGCTTAATAGTGTCATAAATAGACTCCCCTGCCTGATAACAGGTAAAACCTACCGAAAAACCAATTCGTAAGTCGGGCAATTTTGAGCTCACTTGAATACAAGCCAAATAAGCACGTAATCGCTCAATACCCGTATTAGGATGACCGCTATTGGTTTTGGGCATCAATAACAAAAACTCTTCACCACCCCAACGGCTTAAAATATCAATATCACGCAATACTTCGCGTGCCGCTTGACCAAAATTTGATAACACCAAATCACCTGTTGCATGGCCATATTTATCGTTAATGCTTTTGAAATGGTCTAAATCCAACATGGCAATGGCAAAACCTTCGGTTTGACGACTATTATTGCGGCTATGTTCGGCTAAAACTTCGGTCATACGGCGGCGATTAATTAACCCCGTTAACTCATCATAAGCAGCTATTTTTTCAATATACGAAACCGCTTGTTCTAATTCTTGTGTTTGTGCTTTTAAACGATTACGCATTTTTGCAAGCTGTTGAGACAAACTAGTAATAGTAGCCATCGTCGCCACAAACATCAAAAAACTAACTAATTCTACATCCCATAAATAAACACTTGGCTCGGTAATTACCTTATAAACAATAACACTCGCTAACGACACCGCCGCATAACACGCAGCAATAATACTACTGCGCGGGTTCATTACAAAAATGCCAAACACCATTACCAACGCAAAGAGTATTAAGGTGCTAGCATGAGCTATACCTGTCGAGGCATAGGCAAGAGAAATCCACGTCATTGCCACTAAAACCTGTGGAACGGTTAATGCAGGCTCTTTAAAACGTAAATTAAGTTTTGAACGAAGCGTAATATAAAAACCCAAACAGGATACCACCATACCAAACGACAATATAAGCGCGGTTGATACAGTCATTTTGCCCATAAATGCAACAAATAAAATGCTAATAATACCGATAAAAAAAACCACACTGGACAATAAAAAACGCCGAATACGGACTCGTTGCTTTTTGTCAGTACTTAATAAAAGGTTTAAAAAAGAGTTCATGGTGATATCTTGTTATTATTTAATGGGCTAATAATATAGGCCGTTGTGTTTAGCCCTTTTGGGTAAAAAAGGGCTTTAAAAAATCTAAGAACGCTTAGCGTTTACTAAACGAATACCTTCTGCCTCAATACTAATTTTTTGTTGTTTAAACAGTGTTCCAATCGCCTGTTTAAAGACTTTTTTGCTCACGCCAAAGGTATCATAAATGGCTTCGGGGCTGCTTTTGTCACTTAGGGCTAAAAAGCCTCGTTGTTGCTGTAGTTTATCTAAAATATCGCCTGTAATCCCTTCGACCTTAGCAAAACCTAAAGGCTGTAAAGATAAGTCTAAACGCTGGTCTTCACGAATTTTTTTAACATACCCTTCAACGGTTTGGCCTTTGTACAAAGGCTGAAAAACCTCATTAGCGTACAATAACCCCCAATACTGATGATTAACAATGACTTTAAAGCCTAATTCTGTTTGATTTGCGACAATTAACTCAACTTTGTCGCCTTGTTTAAATTCACTGGCATCATCTTGTAAAAAATCATTCAAGTAAGTGGTGGCATAAATACCTTTGCTTTCATCAAAACACACATACACCAAACAATAACGATTTAACTCAACAGGGCTTTGTTGTTCTTGACGTGGCAAAAACAAAGCGTCTTCGTCGCCTAAACCCCAATCTAAATATGCCCCTTGCTGGGTTATATCAATCACTTTAAGCCATGCTACTTGCCCGACTTGTGCCAAGGGTTCGTCTGTGGTTGCGGCCAAATAGCCTTCATCATCAATAAAAATAAACACCTTAACTTGTTGACCTAGCTTTGAGCCTTGAGGCAACTCATTTTTAGCAATGGGAATTTCGCCATAATGTCCACCTTCAAGCAAAAAACTTTGCTTTAGCTGTTCTATTATTTCGAGCTGATTAATTTTACCAACATGCACCATCACGACTTTCGCCCTACTCGCACCAAAAAAAAATATGACTTACGCATTGCACTGCAATTAGCGCGTTTTGTGAGCTAAAAATCGTTAAAAACGATTATTTAGCGAACAAATAAGCGATAACCGCGTAAGTCCTAATAAAGTGTGATGGTTACGTGACAAATACGCAAGTAATTCTAATCGTCATGTTGCTGCTGATCGGATTGCTGTGCTGAGCCATTGATACCCAATAATGCAGGTTGTTGCCATGCGGCAAACCAAAAACCACCCACCAACAGTAACAATAATAAAGCAGGAATCGTCCATGTGCGTTTAATTGCTTGTTGAGGCTCGCCCTGTTTATTACCAGTGACCATACCGCGCACTAAGTTTTCACGGTGTTTGATACTAGAGATTATGACTCCTAATACATGAAATACCACTAAAGCTAACATACCATTAGAGGCGACTTCATGCACTTCTTCTAGCCAGTCTTGGTCTAATTGTTGATAACCATAGCCCGATGCTGTGACAATAATGCCTAATAACAACAAAGCATAAACCGCTAATGCACCTAAAGGATTATGTCCTACATAATGTTGATTTGAGCCTTTGCCCACTAATGACAAAGCATAATCAAAGGCTTTGCTCGGTGAAGGCAAAAAGCTACTAAAGCGCGCCCAGCGTGTACCAATAATTCCCCATACCAATCTAAATGCAATTAAACCCGCCACGGTGTAACCAAAAATAAGATGCCACAACAACCAACGCTCAGACTCCGCGGTGATAAAAGCAGCAGCAAAACTAAACGCTAATAACCAGTGAAAAACGCGCGTGGGCATATCCCACACCTTGATAGATTGCAACATAAAACCACCTATGATTTAGGAATACGAATTTGACGCTCGTTGTAATAACCTTTATCGGCTTGGCTATGACAAGCAATACAATTTGCGGCTGATTTAATACTAGGTCGTTGCCAAACTTGCGCGCTGATCTCGTCATGCTCACGTTTAAACCATGCACTTTGGCTAATACGAGGTAGAGTGGCGGTTTGAGTCATAGTAACGCGGGCTTTGGTTGCACCATATTGCTGTAAATAGCTGGCAATTTGTTGCTGGCTTAATTTGTCTAAACTGGCATCTACACCAAAATGGTTATCCAATGTGCCTAATATTTGTTTCCATTCGCTACGCCCTAATAACGGTGCAGGATATGGAACATGACAACTGCCACATTCGTTGTTATAAGTTGGATTTTGTGGGCTATGTTTTAAATCATCAGCGTGAGTTTGCCCCAACATAAGCAAAAGTACGCCAAAAACTAATTTATACGACATGATATTTTTCCTTTTGTTAATCAAAAGATGACGAGGCTGTTATTTATTTGAGCGACAATAACCAACTTAAAACATCGCCTTTTTCTTGAGCAGTACATTCGCGCTTGAGAACATCTTTACAATTACGTCTAAACCATTTTTCGCTTTTGGCTGTATCACTAAATCGGCTGGCATTGGCGGCTGGTGCTAATGGCTGAATTATTTTTCCTGTCACCTCATGCTTACCTATTTGTAAGGGGTTTTTGGTGTGACAACTGGAACAACTCCAGTCATTGCCATGTGTGCTAGTAAAAAACTGTTGACCACGTTGGCTATTAAAGCCTGTAAAGGCAGGATTTTCGGCTTTGGCTTGTATCGTTAATTGTTGTAATTGACCATTGGCGGTCTGAGCGTACACAACAGGTGTTGCTAAAGATAAAGCCAATACAAGAGCGCAGGACTTACGCATTGCGCCGCAATAACCACGTAAGTCAAAAATAGAAAGGCGCATGATATATCTCCTAAATTAACCACTCAAAATACAAGGTTATTATCATTGTATAGGGTGTTTATTAAGAGATACTTAAGAGTGGAACATAAGAGCTGTATAAATATATACGCTTGTTGATTACATCAATCTGGCTTTGACCATTTCAAACATTTGCTGAGGGTCTTTTTGTAGCACGTTTTCACCTACTCGCCCCTCAGCTATATTACGTTTGGCCACACTCAAACGCGACAACCAAAAACGCGTTGCCGCCATAGCCAAAAATGTCGGTAATACTTCTTGTTCATCATCGGTTAATGTTCGTACTTGGCCATAACCCAACAAAAATGCGTCAAATAAGGGTTTATTTAAGCCTACATTTGGCCAGTCACTACAAAAGTCATTCATCGTAATGGCAATATCTAACAACCAATAGTCTTTACTCGCTTCAGAAAAATCTAAAATTGCACTGAGCTTATCGCCTTCAAAAAGCGTGTTATCTCTAAATAAGTCACCATGAATTAAGCCTTGAGGCAAATCATCAAAATCTTCTATGGTTTCTTCAAAATCATTTAATACGGTATCTAAAATTAACTGCTCAATATTGCTCATGCCATTACGTGCTTTGGCGGCTTCTTTTTGCCACCATGCTGCACCGTGGGCATTAGTCCGTTTTAAAGGATATTTTTTGAGTGTTAAATGCAGCTTAGCTAATTGTTCGCCCATCGCTTGCGCTTGTACAGGTGTAACGTGTTGCGGATGCTCGCCCACTATACGCGGTGCAAGTTGCGCGGGTTTATCTTTAAGTGTTAATAAGCTTTGGCCATTATTGGCCACCAATGGCGCGGCAACTAATACCCCTGCTTGTTGTAAATGCTGTAGTAAAGGTGCTAAAAAAGCTGCTTCTTGAGCGTTTAATTCTTCAAATAGGGTTAATACGTAGTCTTTGCCAGCTTCTGTACTGATAAAAAAATTGCTATTTTCGATACCGCTTTGAATCGCTTGATAATCTACAACGTTTAAACCGTAATTCGTGGCAAATAATTGAATGTCGCTTAAAGATAATTGGGTATAAACAGACATTTTATTCTCCTACTAAGGGTATTTCAAACCCCTCAATTTGCTCACGCAGCACACGTTTTTTCATACGTTTTTCAATCAATCTAAAATGCTCTTCTTCATCAGCGCAAATTAAAGCTACTGCATAACCTTGTTGCCCTGCTCTGCCAGTACGCCCAATACGATGAATATAATCATTAGCCGAACGCGGCAAATCAAAATTAACCACATACGGTAATTGTTGAATATCAATACCACGCGCCGCCACATCGGTGGCAATAAGTACCCGTATGTATTTTTCTTTAAAATCCGCCAAGGCATTATTACGCGCCCCCTGACTTAAATCACCATGAAACGCCGCCGCTTGAATCCCTGCTTTTTCTAGTTTTAACACCAAACGATTACAGGTATTTTTGGCACTGGCAAACACCAACACTTGTTGCCAATCACCCGTTTTAATTAGGTGAATTAACGCAGCATTTTTACGTTCGCTTTCAACGGTATAAACGTGTTGTTCTATTAAGTTTTCGTCTTGTTTGGCTAGGTTTATTTGTACAGGATTGTGTAATAAACTAGCAATTAACTGCTCTAATTCGGGGGGGAACGTCGCCGAAAATAACAAATTTTGACGTTTTTTAGGCAGTGCCGCTAAGACTTGGCCTAATTCTTCACTAAAACCTAAACTCAGCATTTTATCGGCTTCGTCTAACACTAAGGTTTGCAAAGCATCAAACTTGAGCGCGTTATGCTGTAACAAATCTAACAAACGACCTGTGGTTGCCACCACAATATCTGCGCCGCCGCGCAAAGCTAACATTTGTGGGTTAATAGATACGCCACCAAACACGGTGCATACTTTTAAACGAGGCTGTAAATACTGGCCATAGGTATTAATTGCTTGGCCAATTTGTATGGCTAATTCACGCGTTGGCGCAATAACTAAGGCACGTACTTGATTGCCTTTAGCAGTTGTTTGCAAAGTTTGAGTATGTAAACTATGCAATAAAGGCAAGGCAAAAGCGGCTGTTTTGCCTGAGCCTGTTTCTGCTCCTGCAACCACATCACGGCCTTGTAAAATGGCAGGAATCGCGCTTTGTTGTACGGGTGTTGCTTGCTGATAACCTAATTCGGTTACAGCACTTATCAATAAAGGATCTAAGCCAAGCGTGGCAAAAGAGGCGTTTGCAATCATCAAAAAGGTTCTAAATACGCTAAAATTACGACAGTTTAACGTAATTCTGTTATGTTACCCGACTTATTTTTGCGATTCAGATATTAACAATGGCTCTTAAATCCACTATTTTTAAAGCAGAACTGTCTATTACTGATATGGACAGAGATTATTATGCAACGCATCAATTAACCATCGCCCAACATCCGTCCGAAACCGATGAACGGATGATGATTCGTATTGTGGCGTTTGCCTTGTACGCTAACGAAAATTTGCAATTTACTAAAGGCTTAAGCTCCGAAGATGAGCCTGATATTTGGCAAAAAAACTTACGTGACGAAGTCGAGTTATGGATTGATTTAGGCCAACCTGACGAAAAAAGACTGCGTAAAGCCTGTAGTCGTGGTCAACAAGCAGTCATTGTGACTTATGGCGGCGGCACAGCCGAAGTGTGGTGGAAAAAAACCCAAGACAAACTGAGCCGTTTTGACAATTTAACGGTTATTAATTTAGTACCTAACGAAGTAGAAGCACTAGCTAAAGGCGTACAACGTACTATGCAAATTCAATGCACTATTCAACAAGGGCAAATGTGGTTTTCTATTGGTGAATACAGCCTAGAAGTTAACCCTGTTTATTGGTTAAAGCCGCGCAATTAACGCCATAGCTATTAAACCCTTACAAATAACAGCAAACGAGTGGATAAAACAGGCTATAAACACTCCACTCCAAAGCCGATTATCAACAAGTATCAAACGACCGTGCCTTTGCCTGCATCTAAAGACTAGATTCATAATGAGTCTTGTGTTTAAACACCAGACATGTCAGTTTAAGATTACTTATTCTCATTGTTAAAATACTATGCGTTTTCTATATGCTTTTTACGCCTTGATATTATCTAGTTATCAGGTTTATGCGCTACCTAATTCATCAGCCGAAAATAGTTTTGCTCATTTGGCACAAGGCACATGGCAAGGTGAAGAGACAGTCATCATCAAAAAAGGCGATACACTGTTTGCGCTAAGTGGTCGTTATGCCACCACTCCTAATGACATAGCCATTAATAATGGTATTACTCGCAATCAAGTACTTAGAATTGGCCAAAAACTAAACATTAAATATAATCATTTGATTCCTGCTAACTTAGCCGATGGCATTACCATTAATTTGCCACAACGCTTATTGTTTTTACAAAAAACAGGTCAAACCCCCATCGTGTATGCGCTTGGTTTAGGGCGTGCTTCTTGGGAAACCCCCATTGGCACATGGACGATAATTAACAAACAAAAAGATAAAGCGTGGATTGTACCTAAGTCCATTCAAGCAGAAATGGCAGCTAAAGGCCAAAAAGTACTAACGCGTGTTGAGGCTGGTGCAAATAATCCTTTAGGTAAATATTGGTTAGGTTTAAGTTTGAGTGGTTATGGCATTCATGGCACTCTTGCGCCTGCCAGTATTTATCGTTTTCAATCACATGGCTGTATTCGTTTACACCCCGATGATATTGCCCAATTATTTAGCCAAGTCGAGGTAGGCGTTACAGGTACTAACACTTATTGGCCTATTTTGCTTGAAATTCGTACCGATGGCCGTATTATGATAGAAGTGCACCCCGATATTTACCGACGTAGGGTAAATGGCCGTCAAGCCTTACAACAACTGGCTGAGACTCATGCAGTAAACGATAAAATCGATTGGACATTGGCTGACAGCGCACTTAAAGCCGCGACTGGCGTTCCTGTTGATATTACAGCTGCGGTACGCTAACCCCTATCAGCGAGATGTATTATGAATCGTCGTCAATGCCTTAAAGCGTTATCCACACTTGCAGTTGGTAGTTTATGGCTTCCACAATGGGCAAAAGCTGGTTCATTATTAGCTCTGCCCGAACGTAGCTTAGCGTTTAATCATTTGCATACAGGCGAAAAGTTACGTGTAACTTATTGGGCTGAGGGTAATTATGTAGCTGACTCATTAAAGCAAATTAATTTTTTGTTACGTGATTTTCGTAATAATCAAGCGTTAGATATTGATACCAACTTGCTTGACCAATTAGCACAATTACAAACACAACTTAATAAACCATGTGAGTTTCAGATTATCTCTGCGTATCGTTCGCCGCAAACCAACGCCATGCTTAAAGCAAACTCAAAGGGCGTAGCCAAACACAGTATGCACTTAGAAGGCAAAGCCATTGATATTCGAGTGCCTAATGTTGCGTTATCGTCTTTACGTCAACATGCTTTAGCAATGCAAGCAGGTGGCGTGGGTTATTATAGCCAATCCGATTTTGTGCATTTAGATACAGGTCGTGTACGGCAATGGGGCGCGTAATACCACTCTCTCCTAACTTTATAGAAGAGAGTACATAAACGGATATTTTATTTAGGGCTAGAAAACCTCATCGCACCATCTTCTAACTTAGCAAAACGTAACATCGCCAAATCAAGGGCATAGTTTTGGTATAGTTTCCACGGTGCTTTATTGCCCTGTTTAGGTAATACGTTTTTAGCACGTTGCACATAACCTGATGCCAACCCTAAAAAGGCTTCTTCTGCTACTGTGCCATCGCTATTTTGAGGCGTGCATTGACGTAAACCTTTTGTATCCATGTGTTTTAATAACCGACAAATATATTCGCTACTTAAATCAGCTTTGAGTGTCCATGAAGCATTGGTATAACCAAAAATCATCGCCAAATTAGGCAAGTCTTTAAACATCACCCCTTTGTAATTCATGGTTTGAGTCATTGCAAATGGCTTACCATCTACCTCAACGGTCATACCACCTAACAACTGCAAGTTTAAACCTGTCGCCGTCACAATCATATCTGCGGCTAACTCTAGTCCTGATTTAAGCTTAATGCCTGTTTTGGTAAAGGTTTCAATTTGGTCTGTCACCACAGAGGCTTTACCTTGACGAATCACCTTAAATAAATCGCCATCAGGCACGGCACAAATACGCTCATCCCACGGGTTATATGTAGGCGTAAAATGAGTCATATCAGCACCTTTACCCAATTGGCGACGCACCATTTGTAATAAAAAGCGTTTAACCACATTAGGCTTTTCGCGGCTTAACCTATAAAACATCATTTGCAAACCCACATTACGGGTACGCGCTAAACGATAAACCATCTTTTCTGGTAAAAATGGGCGTAATTTTTCTGAGATAATATCGCGCTCAGGCACAGAAATCACATAAGTTGGCGAACGCTGTAACATGGTCACATGTGCTGCTTTTTCGGCCATCGATGGCACTAAGGTAACTGCTGTTGCACCGCTACCAATAATTACTACATTTTTATTTTTATAATCAATATCTTCTGTCCATTTTTGTGGATGGACTATTTGGCCTTTAAAATCTTTTATGCCTTTAAACTCGGGAGTGTAACCTGCATCATAATTATAATAACCACTACACATTAGCAAAAAATTACAGCTAAATTGTACCGTTTCACCCGTTGCTTCACGCACCGCATCTACTGTCCACGTAGCATTTTTACTTGACCATGCCGCATGACGCACCTGTAAACCAAAACGAATTTTTTTATCAATACCGTTTTCGTGAGCTGTTTCTTGTACATATTCTCGAATAGATGTGCCGTCAGCAATCGCTTTAGGATTTGTCCACGGTTTAAAGTTATAACCTAGAGTAAACATATCAGAGTCAGAACGAATACCCGGATACCTAAACAAATCCCATGTTCCACCAATGGCATTACGTCGCTCGATAATTAGCACTTTTTTATGAGGACACTCTTTTTGTAAATGATAAGCTGCACCAATACCCGACAATCCTGCCCCTACAATTAATACATCAATATGTTCTGTGCTCATAATCACTCTCTTAGTCTTAGTAGAATATTTCATCTCGATACTAAAGTGTTTTTTAATGGCACGTAAGTACATGACGGGACAATTAATTTATCTTTTCAGGCCAATTTAAGGCTTTTTCTTTCTGATTAAAATCTGTTGAGGTTTTGATTTAGCCCTCACCCCAACCCTCTCCCAACAGGAGAGGGAGTTCCCTCTCCCGTTAGGACAGAGCTAAAGTGATTAAGCTAAAGCAGGATAATCGGTGTAACCTTCTTCAGCACCACCATATAAAGTGGCAGGATTTATTTCATTTAAAGGCGCATTAAGTTTTAAACGATGTGCTAAATCGGGATTAGCAATATAAGGGCGACCAAAGGCAGCGGCATCAATAAAACCTTTAGCTAACAAGCTATTAGCTTTGTCTAAGGTGTAACTACCTGCACCAATAATCACTCCTTTAAAAGCGGTGCGTAATGCTTGCCTAAACTCATCACTATGCGCAGGGCCTCCTGCCCAATCAGGCTCAGACAAATGCAAATAAGCCAAACCACGCTGATTAAATTCACGTGCTAAATATAAGCCCATCTCCAAGCCATCTTTATCATCTAAACCATTAAAAATCCCTAGCGGCGAAATCCGCACGCCTACATGTGCCGCATCCCATGCCGCAATACAGGCATCAATCACTTCTAAGGTTAAACGGGCGCGATTTTCTACGCTACCGCCGTAAATATCATCACGGTGATTACTTTCTAAAGATTGAAATTGATGCAACAAATAACCGTGGGCAGCATGAACTTCCACCATATCAAAACCCGCTTCACGCGCATTGATTGTGGCTTGACGATAACTATCAACTAAAGCTGGCATTTCTTCTAAAGTTAAAGCGCGAGGCGTATCACAAGCAACACGATGCGGCTTGCCATCCTCACCCATAATAGTGGTTTTATTAACATAAGCTAAGGCCGATGCCGACACAGGTAGCTGCTGATTGGGTTGCAAGGAGTGATGCGAAACACGACCAACATGCCACAATTGAATCGCAATTTTACCCTCTGCCTCATGTACCGCCTGCGTGATTTTTTGCCATGCGGCCACTTGCTCGGCAGTATAAATACCAGGTGTTCCCATATAGCCTTTGCCTTGCGGCGATACTTGAGAGGCTTCGCTAATAATCAATCCAGCATTAGCGCGTTGGCGGTAATACTCTGCCATTAAAGGTAATACAGGCACATCACTATCATCACGACTACGCATACGCGTTAGCGGTGCCATAAAAATACGATTTTTTAAACTTAAAGCACCTACTTGTATAGGAGAAAAAATATCACTCATGCTGACTACCTTAATAATTAACTAACCTTAACTCCTTAATTAAAGTGGGGGACAAATAAGCAATTACCAAGTCTTGATGTTGATTTTGTGCGCTTGTTCGAATATTTAATCAAAAAAACATTAATGTAATAAAAATTACACTATATTACATTATAAAAAACACAAAACAGCTAAAAAATTAATGCCTATTGTTTTTTTATTATCTTAAAAGGCTGCTATTTTTTATCAACCAAACATCTCTTTTTTAAAAATTAAGTATTGGCTTTTAAACAAAACCTGACTCATTTAATAATTTGTCAGCTACTTTTGGGTTATTTATTAGGTAAAAAACAGGCAATACAACCTTTCATCATTAGTTAATTTTGAGCAAAAATCAAACAAAAAATCAAAAAATTAAGACAAAAAAAGAGCTAATTTCTTAGCTCTTTTTTGCGTAGTTTATTAATTTTAAAGCTTATTTTCCTATACAGAATATAAAAAACACTCTGTAAGCATTGATAACACTAGGCTTTAAAAAATCTCTCTGTAATTTAAGGAACAACTCAGGGAACACATTCACCAGTTACCCCTTTTATTTTGTCTAAGCCCACCCTCTTTAACCTGTCATTGCTCTAAAAAGAATAATACAGCCTTATAAGGCCACTCTAGGACTACTCGCTTTTACCATTTTCTTAAAAAACCGTAAAAACAGCCTTTTTTCTTTAAATGGTCGTTTTTTGGCTGCACTAAAAGCGCATCATTTTGCGTCAAACTGCATCACTTTTTATAGTAGTAATCCCCTTAGCCCCTCTTACAGCCTCAAGGCTTGGCTTATGTGCATCAGTTGCATCAAAAGCGACCCATTTAGAGGGCGGGTGGGGCGGGGTCTCACTTGCTTTTTCTTAAGTAAAATTATTAAAAATAAATTTACCGTCAAAAAAATACTATTACATAAAAAAACCGCCATTAATTAGCGGTTTTTATGTAATACCTAATGCTTAACGCCAGTTATCACCGTAACTCTCTCTTTGCCGTTGTGTGACTGTCTTAGGCTTAAATTTACTGGCATCTACAGGCGACAACTCAGCTAAGGTTAAACCCTTGCGAAAATCATCATAGCCCTCACTGCTTGGCAAGCCGTCAATTAGCTTTAAAAACATCGAAAGTAAAGTGTCGGCTGTTTGATTATTTGCCATTGACTGATAGTTCTTTTGGCCTTGAGCCAAGTCATCACGGCCATACATCCGCACTACCTCGCTTAAGTTATTGTGAGTCATTTGCTGTAAATGCCACGCTAAAATTTTGGCTTGTGGCAATGCCAATAACTCCCTAATAGCCGTTTGAGTTACTGCCTCGTCATATAGTGTTGTGACTAAGTGATACGCCTTACCATGTTCAAGGTAAGCATCATAAGCCTCTTTTTCATTTTGCTTAGCAAGCTCAATAACCTCTAAAGCAATTTTTTCAAACTCCAAAGCAAGCTCTTTGCTTTCTGTTTCTTTATGACGCAAGGCGTTAATCTCTTTGTTTACTGCCCCCTCTGTATGGCGCAAAAGCTCACGCCATTTTTGGCCTGCTTGCTCTGATTCATTGTGTGCGGCTTGTGCCGTTTTATGATGCTTATCAGCTTTTGCTAGTACCGATTTAAAAACCTCTCGGCTGTCAATAAATGCCTGTTTTTTGGCCTCATGGTCGTTTTTGGCGGCCTGTATATTTTCGGGTAATTGGGTGGTTGTGTCGCTCATGGTTTATCACCTTTAGTGTGTTTATAAAAAAAATGTAGGTCTGTTTTTTGGCCAATCATGGCCGTTTATCAATTCGCTTTTTTGCCGTTTACCACCTCTCTAAAAATTATCACCAAAAAACACAATTGACTTAAATGACAAAAATAAGCCTCTAATTTTACTCTGTATGTACCCCCCTTATTTCTCTCTCTCTAGTTTTGGAGTTGGAACACTGGGAACATGGGAACTTTCGCCTCTAACCCTTGATAACACTAGATTGTCAGTTCCCAAAAAAAATGAAAAAGTTCCCGAAAATGTACCAGTTCCCAATATAAAAACTGGGTACAGCCTTAAAATTATTATTTTTGACATAAAAAAACCCCATAGGCATTGTTATATTTTTTTATAACAGCCTAAATCAAAAATATACATATTGGCTTAAATGACAAAAAATATTGAGTTTTTTACTCTAGTTTTTCGGGGTCAACCACAATAAAACGGTCAGCACCACCAAAAGGGAAACGGAATTTTTTTTGCGGTCTATCTGCATCTTTCATAGCCAATGCGCCTATCTCTTCTAGGGTTTGAATAATGCGTTTTAGGCTGTAACCTTGTGCCGCCTCTTTGAGTGCTGCATTATTAAAAAGATAGAGTTTTTTGCCGTCTTCAATACGGTAATAACCTGCACGATTATGAACAATTGCAGCGTATTTATCGCTCATGTTAGAAAAGCGGCTATCCCCATGTTTTGCGATAAAATCGGCTAGAGCTTGGGCTATTTGCTTATCTTCACTATTGCCATTACCAACGGTTGCCAGCCATTCGTTAAACAGTAAATGACACGCATTTTGGGCTGTACCAACTGGCCACGGCAAAATGCCGTAACCTATGGCTAACTCACCAGCCAAAGCCATTACCGCAAAACGGTCGGCTACACGGCCAGCTTGTGGGCTTTGAGTATCAAACGCTTTTCGCATTTCACTAAACGCATTTAAATAAAAATTATCGTCTGTTTGTTTAAGTAAATGCTCCACCATTGCCACGCCTGCATGGCCATAGTGTTTGCGGCTAGATTTAGTTAATTGACCATGAAAAATCTGGCCATTGGCTAAGCCATGCAAATAATCAAAGGCTTTGTAAGTGCGTGTCCCTGCATTTACGTCCACCATACGCAACTCTGCCCCTGCATGGGCAGGACTGCCAGCAATCGCGGCGTGTTCGGATAACGAACGCTCGCCACTCGATAAGGCTAATACGCGCCAAGTGAGCTTGGCGCGTCCCTCACGCTCACGGGTCATGGTACTTTTGCCCATGCCGTTAGCAATGGCATAGGCCATTTCTTGCACTTTGTAGGGGTCGGCACGTTTAATTTCGTCTAAAATTAACACCGTATCATTGCGTGAGGCGGCCTCAATTTCGATACCGCCTTTGGTAACATCCCATGAGGCGGCAAATGTTTCGGGGTGTCCCCATACAGACGCGGCAAGCTCTTGAGCTAAAGATTTACCGCTTGATGAATCGCCTACCAAGTGTACGCCACCGCCTTTAACACTCACTTTAAAGAGTATTGTTCCTGCTAACGCGCAACATACCGACAAAATAAGTACAGGATTGCCTACACATAACAAGGCAACTTCTTTTTGCCAAGCTGCTAGCGTTCCTTGAATGGCAAATATCGCCGCCGCCTTGCCTGAATCTTGATAACGTACCTGATTACCCCCTAGCACTTGATGGGGCAAAACAAATGCACCCGATTTATGCCAGCCTGTCTTGTAGGTGGTTTCTAAAATACGCTGGGGGTGTTTAAGGGCTATGTAGCTAATAATTTTACGCCTTAACGGATAATTAACTTTTAAGCCTTTACCCATCAATACCTTTAAAACCTCCTCGCCACTGCCTGCAATCGCCTCCATTGGCATCACCCATTCATTAAACTTACCATGATGGTAAAAGCGCAATAACCGCCCCACTTTGCCGTCATCGGTACTAATTGTTTCGGCATCTACCCATAACGGGGCGCATAGCCATTCATCAAAAGGAACACCCTCGCTATCAGGATGATTACTATGCTTAATGCCGTGAAACCATACCCCCGAGCTATAGGGCTTAGCGTCAACAATGGTATTGTGTTCATAAACGGCATAATAAGGCCGCTCTTGCCCGTCTAGCTCTTGCTCTGTATCGTTTAAAGCTGTGGGCTTAGCAAATTGATTCATGCGCTTGCCTCCTGTTGCATTTGCCACACGGCAAGGTCGTTAAAATCAGTTAAATCACTTGGCGCATAAGGTGGCCACTCAGGAAAAATAGCCAATGCACCTATAGCTAATGCGGCATCATTAGCCATTTTTCGGCCTGTATTATCTTGGTTATGGCGGTCGTCATCGCCTGCAATAACAATCTCTAAGTCATTGCCATAACGGGCGCGTAAAGCCAAAGCAGCAGGCTTTAAATTGCCTGCATTTAAGGCACAAGCGATTGCGTGGCCTGTGTGTTGGTGCAAGGTTGCCCCTGTTGCCCACCCCTCGCACACATAAAGCCGTTGGCCTGTTTGCACGCGCCCGATGGGGGTATAACAGCCTTTAACTTGGCCACCTGCTAAAAAGCGTTTTTGCCCTTGTGGGGTAATTTGTTGTAAGTTGACTAACTCCCCCTCAAAGCAAACAGGCACAAGCAAATTGCCCGTTTTACTTTGACGTAAGCCATAAGGCAAAACGCTCTTTTCACACAAATACGGGTGTTGTGTGTCGGCTTTTTGGGCGTTATTCCACATACATAATGCTTGTTCTTTGGCGGCTTTGCGGTCGTGCTGTTCTCGTGCTTGTGCTTGTTTTTGGCGTTCTTGTGCCAATCTTAGCGAGGCGGCTTGTTTGCTTGCATCTATGGTATTAGCTTGACCTGATTGCTTAAAAAAACCTAAACCTAAACGGCTATCAATCATTTGCGCGGCTTGCCATTGTTTACAGTCTTGTAAATAGGCCAATAAGCCCACCAAGTCACCGCCTTTTACACGGCTATCGGCAAAGTCGTGCCATTTGCCCGTAAGCAAAGACACGCTAAAAGAACCTACTTGACGGTCGCCACGGGCAGGATTTTTAGCCAGCCATTCGGTTTTATAGCGTTTGCCATTAGGCAACCACTCAGGCACAAGCAATATTGAGTTATTAAGGGCAGCCATAGCCACTTGCTGGATAGTGGCTTTTATTTGTGATGCGCTCATGCTTGCCCCCTATTAGACTTTTTAAGGGAGTCTTTTATTTCGCCCACATTAACCGCGTTTAATACCTGATAACGCCATTTTTCGGCTTGTTCAAAGGTCAGCAAGCCAAACTCATAGGCTTGCTCAACACGGGCAAATGCCTTTACTTTTAAGTCATTGGTATTTTTACCCATACCTTGATACAAGCTATCTAAATAGCTCTCTAGGATGTTATTAAAACGGGCTATCATGCTTTGTTGTGACAAAGATAAAAGGCGTTGCTCTAAACGTAAGGCATAACCAATTTTAAACGGCTGTCTCTCTGCTAAGGGTTGCTCAAGTGATTTTTGCGCCATACATTCAAAGCTAAACATAAAGCTAGTTTCTTTAGTTAGCTGTTGTACGCTATTAAGCCAATCCTCCGCCGCCTTTACGCCTGCCAGTACACTTGGCTCATGGCATAGGGCTAAGGTAGTCACCATTTCGCATATACCGTCCGCACTTGGAACACACGCATATTGTGGTTTATTCATGGTTATGCCCCTTTTTTTGGCTATCTGTGTACGCCTTAATGCTGGATAAGGTGTCGGTAAACTCATTGCTCAAGGTGTAAAGCATGGTTGCTAATTTTTCGGGGGAAATATCTAGGGGATATTGAGGGTCGATACAAATTGCCAACGACTGCAAAACGTGCAAATGTGCATCCAAAATATCTAACCTACGCATTTCTTTTTCGGGGCAAAGATAATTAAGACTCATTACACACCCCCTAAATGGCGATGTTTAGCCAATAACGCTAAGCGTTCGTTAGCACGAATTTTGCCTTCGCCATCAATACCTAATAACGCGTTTTTGTCTGCCCATTGGCCTTTGGTTTGAGTATTCATTACAGATAAAGCGGCGCAAATGATTTTATGTGCTAAGGCCAATTCATTAAGCAGTTGAGGGGCATCGGCCATTAACTGCGCGGCATTTTGTGCGCTGATTTTGGGCTGTGTTACCGTGTCAGAAACTGTGGCCAATGTTTCGCCTTTGTGGGTCACAACCTGCCAAAATTCACCGTCTAAGGGTTTAGCTTGCCAAGTGATAACGTCTTGTTTAACAGGCAAACATTGACGCACGGCTTGCGCGTATTGTTTAGGACTTAAACGGGGTAAAGGATTGCGTGGATTCACGATTGCACCCCCATTGCCAAAATCGCTTCTACGGCGTATTTGTTGGGGTTGGTGCGTAGCTTCCAGCCTTTGGGATGATGGTTGTCATGCTCTACAAGGGAGTAGTCACACAAGGCCACTAAATAACGCTGTACCGAACGTAAATCACGCTTAATACCATGAGCCTGTAAAGCGGCTAAAATAGCGCGTGTATGGGTGTAGGTATCAGCATTAAGGCTTTGTAAAATACAAATAACGGCGGCCAGTGTTTGACTAACACTAGACGGATTTTGGGCGAGGGTTGTCATAATATCGACTCTGACTATAGGTTTATTAAACCCATCACCAGAAGCGACCAAGCATCGGGTGACGGACTGTACAGGGTTGGTCGACCAGTAGTCAGCACTGGCACACCCGAAGGTGTCCCCATACAGCCCGTCATAACAAGCACGAAACCATACGGCACGCACAAAAAAACCGCGAAGCGCGGTTGTGCGCTGACTTCTGATACAGGCGACCAAACCTGCCTGACCATGTGGGTCAGTGGCGTTATTATTGGTCGCGTCTGTGGCTGTCGTCAAGGGGATATTAGAAAAATATTGTAATAGAGAAAAATTTGCTCTAGTATTATTTGCATGACTACCGTACACCATGCCAGTAACTGGAAAATCAAAATTTACCCTGACGACCATGCGCCGCCACATTTTCATGTGCAAACGCCTGACGGTGAATCGTTGGTGACTATTGACGGCTTGCAGATATTGGGTAAAGGCGCGAATCCAAAAGCTCTTAAAGCTGCACTGGCTTGGGCAAGTCAAAACATTGACCACCTCAAGCAAGTGTGGCAACAACAAAATGAGAGAGGCTAAACCATGACTAGCAAAATGCAAATTGCAGCCATACAAGTCTTGACTGCCCACAAGCTGCAAATTACTTGGCACAATGGCAAACAACACACCATTGACTTGAGCGCGTACATCAAGCGTTTTG